>OKRU01000187.1_pt1 | contig 57011 bp, 44 predicted proteins | sample 1601131 | NCBI WGS metagenome assembly OKRU01 (sample SAMEA3541558, study PRJEB24748) | human gut metagenome | biome: human gut; feature: human-associated habitat; material: faeces | place: China | collected 2012
GGCAACGCTGCCTTCAGTATCGGGCCAGCCGCAAGTCATAACCAGTTTGGCAGGCTCGGTTACGCTAATCAGCGTAGGCACTGCCGATGCCATAACATTATCGGTAGGCAGGTACAGGCAGTCAATTTCGCCAATCAGGCTGTGTGCCGCCTGCTGAATATCGTTAACGCTGGAAACGGTTGCTTCCTTAACCTCTACGCCTTTTTCAGCAGCATATTTCTTTAAAAGCTCTACCTGCATCTGCGAATTAACTTCGCTCGAAGAATAAATTGTACCTACAACTTTGGCATCCTGCACAAGTTTCAGCAAAAGGTCAAGCTGTTCTTTAATCGGATTCATATCGCTGGTGCCGGTAACGTTGCCGCCCGGTTTTTCATTGGAAGCAACGAGTTTTGCCGCTTCATAATCGGTTACGGCAGTAGATACAACAGGAATATCTTTTGTTGCGTTGGCAGCGGTTTGTGCCGCGGGTGTTGCAATTGCGCAGATTAAATCAACCTTGTTGCTTACAAAGCGGTGGGCAATGTTCTGCAAATTGCTCTGGTCGGCCTGTGCATTCTGGCGGTCGAAAACAACGTTTTCGCCTTCTTTGAAGCCGTTTGCGGCAAGCCCGTCTACAAAACCTTTATTTGCAGCATCAAGCGATGCATGTTCTACCAGTTGTACAATACCAACATTAACTGTTTTTTTAGCAGCAGCTTCCTCTTTTTTATCGCCGCCGCAGCCGCCCATAATACCGGCGGCAAGTGTTAAAGCCAAAGCCGCAGCCAAAACGCGTGCTTTTTTAGATAATTTCATGGATAACTCATTCCTTCCCTAAGGTAAACTTTTTTCTGCATTCAACGCGTTATTTTACAATTTCCGCGTTTTGCAGCACATCCTGCGGGATAGTAATGCCCAAGCGTTTTGCGCCTGCTTCGTTAACAACGGTTTTAAACTGCTTCTGAGTCTGTATTGCCATCTCTGCCGGTTTGGCTTCACCTTTTAAAATTTTAGCCGCCATCTCGCCGGTTTCCTTACCGAGCTGGTAGTAATCAATACCAAGCGTTGCAAGACCGCCGCCCTTTACAAGGGCTTCTTCGCCGCAGATAACCGCAAGCCCTGCGTTATCTGTAACGGAAACCAAAGTAGGCATGGAAGATGCAATTACATTATCAGTGGGCACATAAACCACGTCAACCTTCCCTACAAGGCTCTGTGCTGCCTGCTGAATATCGTTTACCGTGGAAACCGTTGCTTCCATGACATTGACGCCCCGTTCAGCAGCCGCTTTTTTCATAATTTCAATCTGAATTTGAGAATTTACTTCGCTGGAGCAGTAAACGGTGCCGATAGTTTTGGCATCCGGCACAATTTTCAAAAGCAAATCAACCTGTTCCTTAATCGGGTTCATATCGCTGGTGCCGGTAACATTACCGCCCGGTTTTTCGTTCGACGCAACAAGCTTGGCCGCCTCGTAATCCGTAACGGCGGTTGCCACAATGGGTATATCCTTCGTGGCGTTGGCCATAACCTGCGCGGCAGGAGTTGCAATAGCGCAGATTAAATCAACTTTGTTGTTGACAAAGCGGTGAGCAATGTTCTGCAAATTGCTCTGGTCAGCCTGCGCGTTCTGCCTGTCGATAGCAACATTCTCGTTTTCTTTGAAGCCTTTTTCCGCCAGGCCGTCTACAAAGCCTTTGTTAGCGGCATCAAGCGCACTGTGTTCTACCAGTTGTACAATACCTACATTTAACTGCGCTTTACTACCTGCTTCCTTTTTTTCGCCGCCGCAACCCGCCAGAAGCCCCAATGCCAAAAGCAAAGTTACGCCTGCAGCAAATTTTTTAAGTCCTCTTTTTTTCATAATATCCATCCTTCCATTCTTCAAAATGTCCCCTCAAAACAACAATACTACTATTTTATCATTTATTTTACCATTTATCCGCATAAAAAACAAACTTCCTTAACCAAAATTTTAAAATTTTCTGGTAATTGTTGTGTAAATGTATGCCTAAGGCAGACATTTTATATTAATATGGTTTCTGCACATAAAACGCCTTATTTATGTGCAGTTCTTTTTGCTTATCTGCATATAATCCGGCTAAGCTTGCAGATTTCCCATCAGCGCCAAACAACCCTCCTGCACCTGCTGTACAAGAGGGTTGTTTTTATTTTGCCGTATTTATTTCTGCAATATTTTGCGCGCTATGTCTTCGGTAACAACAAGGTGCGTTACAAGACCTGTGCGCAGTGCGCCAAGCACGGCTTTGCTGCCTGCCGTAAGGCCTATGGCAACAACTTTGGGCAGCTGCCCCAGAGTTTTCAGCGGCACGCGCACGGCAAAATCGCCTGCGCCGCTGATAAATTCGCCGCGTACATTAAAATAGTACGAGAGTAAACTGCCAACAGCCTGCTGACGCTCCAGTGCGTCTTCAAAACGCAGCGCCGTCGCTTCATCCGGCACACCGGGGTAAGCGCGTATTTCTACAAGCGCCGCCGTGGTATCCTGCCACAGCGACAAAGCCTGCCGGTAATCCGGCGTGTCTTCCATGGCATCGCGCGTTTCGCGGCTGCCCGGAAAAGCCTCTGCCTCAAGGCGGAAAGCCTCCCTTGTGCCGCCGGCCAGCAGCAGCGCCAGCTCGTTAACGCGGTAACCGCGGTTTGGTATGGCAGTTCTGCCAATCAGCGGAAATATTTTGCCGCTGCCTTTAAGCCCTCCGGCAGAAGTCATTTTGCCCGCAATTTCGCCAAGGGTATATCCCCAGCCAAGGCCTATGTTTTTTTCGTAGCGCAGCTCGCCCGCCAGATATTCCGAAGTTTCACGCAAGAGCGCTTCGCGCTGTGCCTGCGGCAGTACAATGCCGCCTTTAATGCCGAAGCGCTGCTGTAAAAGTTTTAAAAGTTCTGCATCGCCTGCAACAGGTGGACGTATTTCAATGTGTACAATGCCTGCTTCGCGTGCGTGCGCCAGCATTTTGCTTACCTGCGGGCGCGACACGCCTATTTTGGCAGCTACCTGGGCCTGCGTCAGCCCGTCTTCGTAATAAAGGCGCGCTGCCTGCACCAGCCCGGCAAGTTCCTTATCCGTAAGCAATTATTTTACTTCCATTAATTCCATTAAAATGCCGTCCTTCATAATAAAGGCGATGCGGGTATTTTCATCGGCCATCCACGGTTCTACAACCACGCGGTTGGCTTTAAGCTGCTCGTCCATGTCGTCTACCTGGTAGGCAACATGCACAAGGGTTTGCAGTTCCTGCGGCAGCGGGGTGTCTTTTTCAAAGCGCAGGTATTCAATGCCGAATTCATTGGTTTCCGGCGGAACGATATGGGTTTTAATGCCTTCGGCATATACGCTGCCTTCCATTACTTTATCAGTAGGCACGCCAACGTGCATAAATTTTTTCATCGGTTATTCCTCCTTCATCAGCTCGTAAGCTTTATAGGCTTCTTCCGGTTTGGCATTTTCGTGGATAACCATGCGGATTGCTTTAAGCATCGCCACAGGGTTTTCGGCCTGCAGCACGTTGCGGCCCATGTCCACACCGGCAGCGCCTTCGCTGATGGCACGGTACGCCATTTTAAGAGCGTCAAGTTCGGGTATTTTTTTGCCGCCCGCAATAACGATAGGCACGGGGCAGGCTGCGGTAATCTGCTCGAAATTTTCGCAGTAGTAGGTTTTAATCATGTGCGCGCCAAGTTCCGCAAGCAGGCGTGTTGCCAGTGCAAAATAGCGCGTGGTGCGTTCCATTTCCTTGCCTACGGCCACAACGCCGAGCACTGGAATGCCGTAACGTTCGCCGGCATCAACGGTGCGCACTAAATTTTCCAGCGAGCCGAGTTCGCCGTCCGCACCAACAAAGCACTGCACTGCCATGCAGGAAGCATTCATGCGGATAGCATCCTCAATGCCGACGCCGATAACGCCGTGGCTCATATCGTCTTTTAAAACGGAGGTATCAGCCGTGCAGCGCAGGGCAATGGCCTTGCGGCAGTCGGGCGGAATGCAGGCACGCAGTGCGCCGCGGGTTGCCATCAGGCAGTCGGCATATTCCATAAGCGGCGGAATTGCCAAATCGAGCCTTTCCAGCCCTGCCGTGCTGCCCATAATGTAGCCGTGGTCAAATGCCAGCATAATGGTGCGGCCGTCTTCGGCAAAAATATGCGAAAGCCTCGTTTTCATGCCCCATTCGGCGTGGCCCAGTCCTTTTACATGAAAGGTCTGCGCAGGCGGCTTAATGCCGATGCCGTAATCTTTTGCCAGGATATTGCCTTCTTTATCTGCCATAGTATTTCACCTTAGTTTCTGTAATACGGAGTGCGGCACGGAGCGTTCCACAAAGCGGTCAGTTCGTCGTCCATGCGGGCAATGAACATCTGGAAGCCCGCGGTTTCCTGTACGGTTAAAAGTTCGCCTACATGGCTTGCCACAACTTCAATGCCTTTTTCGGCAAGGTATTTATGGCATTTGCGGAATACAATCAGCTGTTCCATTAAAGTGGTTGCACCGCTGCCGTTGATAATAACCATTAATTTTTCGCCGCTCTTAACGTCAAGGTCCTTCAAAAGGGCGTCCATCATAATAACGGCGGTTTCATCCGCAGATTTCAGCGGCATGCTGCCGCCGCCGCCTTCGCCGTGCTGACCCATGCCAACTTCCATCATGCCGTCTTCAATGTGGGCAATTTCCATGCCGGTTGCCGGATGGGTTGCGCCTACGCAGGCAACGGCGATGGTTGCCATGTTATCGGCAAAGCGCTGAGCAATTTCGGCAACTTCTTCAAGGGATTTGCCCTGTGCTGCGGCAGCACCGGCAATTTTATACAGAGGAATGCAGCCAACCAGGCCGCGGCGGTCATCCGCATTGGAGCGCGGTGCGTTGGCAACGTCTTCCTGGGTAACAACTTTGGCAACTTTAATGCCGAGTTTTTTAACCTGTTTCATGGTCAGGTTGCCGGTAAGCATATCTCCGGCATGGTTTAATACAACAAACAGTACGCCGTGGCCTTTATCTGCCATTTTAATGGCTTCAACGCAGGACTGCGGGCCGGGGGCTGCAAAAATATTGCCTGCTACGGAAATATCAATCATGCCTTCGCCTACAAAACCGCTGATGGCAGGTTCATGGCCGGTGCCGCCAAGGGTAACGATGGTTACGCGGTCTGCGTCTTTTAATTTTTTATTAACTACAAGGTTGCCGTCTTCCAGAGATACAATGTCGGGATTGCTCAGGGCAAGGCCTTCCAAAAGCTCCGATGTTAAATTTTCAGGGTCATTGATAAATTTTTTCATTGTTTACAACCTCCATTAGTGCGTAATTTATTTTTAAAAAGCCGCCGCTTTTTAAAGAACTATGCTCTTGCGCCTTTGGCAAGCCCGGCAAAGAAAATTGCCATGGATACAGCGCCCGGGTCTTTATGGCCGAGGCTGCGTTCGCCAACATTTTTGGCGCGGCCGAATTTAGCGGTCATATCTGCCGTTGCGTCGGCGCCTTTTTGGGCAGCTTCTGCCGCAGCGTCCAAAAGCGTTTCAATGCTGCCTTCGGTTTCGGCAATGGCGCTTACAGCCGGATAAAAAGCATCAACCAGAGTTTTATCGCCCACTTTGGCTTTGCTTACATCCATAAAATCTTCTTTCGCCTGCGCAAACATACGCTTAAACTCAATTTCCGTCAGCTCCTGCTGGTCGTCAATGCCGTCTGCCATGCCGGCGAAAATTGTGCCCCAAAGCGGGCCGCTGCTGCCTGCGTTAACGCCCATAAATGCGTCGCCAATGCCTTCCAGGAGAAGGTTCATGGTGGCAATGGTAGTATCGTCGCTGTGCGATTTTAAAATATCGGCAATATGCCCGATGGCAATGCCGTGGTCGCCGTCACCGGCAACGCTGTCCAGCTCGCACAAATACTGAACGTTGTCTTTCAGGTCAACTGCTGCGGTGTGCAGCATTTTTCTCAATACCGGTAAAGTTAATACGTACATTACATCCACCTCACTATTATGATAATTTAATTTTAACATTTGTCAGAACATTTGTAAAATAGTTTTCAGATAATTTAAGGGGTTTATTTTTTGGTTTGCGTCTTTGTAATTACGTTAGTATATTTTTATTTACGTTTTAGTCATTTGTTTTTTTATTTATGTTATGTCTTTATATATAGTTTTTATTCTTTAATTTACTTTATTGCTCATGTTCATTCTTTTTATTGAGCAAAAGAACGAACCAAGAAAACTCACGCGGTCAGCGGATTTTTTAACGCAACATTTTAGTATAAAAACGGCAAAAATTGCGGAACTCGCTTCGCTCAAACAGCCTTATTTTTGCCGTTTTTCTTATTAAATGTTACTAAAAATCCAATGCCGCGCTTTGCCGTGTATCATCCTTATTATATGTTTGATTTAGTGTGTTATGTATTTATATCGTACTACACAAATGCTAATTATAAAAAAATATATAACTTACGGTATTATGTTTCTAAAAAACTATTACAATACTGCTGTTTAGAGTAAGAAGTAACCAAAATACGAATTTGAGCTAAACGGATATTCTAATTCAGCACTTAAAAAGTACGGATTACGGCAGGACGCGACATTCAAAAATAGGCAAACCATAATTAAGGCACTTGCAGCATTTGCCGAGGACTGTTTGAGTTTGCGCAGCAAACGAGTTCCGCAGGCGCTGCAAGTGCCAGCTTATTTGATACATTTGCCGTTTATTTTTTGCTGGAGCGAAGGGTTTTTGGTTACTTTTTGCCCCACAAAAAGTGATATGAATAAAAAGGTAAATAAAAATATAATAAAATATATACAAAGACACAACGTAAATAAAAAGAAAATAAAATAAAAAACAACAAGCAAAATATTTGCCTGCTGTTCGCTTTTATAAAATATATTATTATGCTATAATATCGCCTATGAGATAATCTGATGGTCGGCTTCTCTCCTGTTATGGAGAGGTGGTGAAGCAATGAGCACTTACGAAGCGTTGTCGTTAATGGTAGCTTTCGGTATTCTTGTTGCTACCATTATTTCTGCTAAACGCTAAACAGCATTAAAATGAAATAAGGCCACCGTGGCCGGCAGCCTTTCTTTCAATTCTCAAAAAATTCAGAGGAGAGGACTGACGCGCCAACATCAGGTTATCTCTCTTTCATTATTATAACCTTTATAACTATCAATGTCAAAAGGTGCAGCATTACGCTGCACCTTTTTTATTTACACCGTTCCGTCCTCTAAAATTCCAAGCTTGCGCCGCCAGTAACGGCTGTACACCGCCCCTGCCGGGTTGTTGGCAAGCACGCGGTCTTTGGTAATCAGGCACGATACCGGCGCTTTGCTGGCCATGGTAAACTGCATATCATGCCCAACGCATAAGCCTACAATAAAATTCAGTTCCGTACCGGCGTTATTTAAAAGCTGCGCCTGCGTTCTGGGGTTGCACATGGCTTCATGCTTGCCGGGCTTTATTTTTTCCAGCTCCAGCATATCTTTATCAACCGAGCAGACCTTGCAGCAAACCGATTCCACTGCAAAGCCCTGGTTTTTAAAATACTGCGCGCAAAAATGCGCTTCGTTGGCAAGGCCTATGCAAAAGGCAATGCCTATTTTTTTCACGCCCAGTTCTTTGGCAAAAAACGCACTTTCTTCAAGGCGCGTCATTTTCATATAGTTGCGGCTTTCGGTCGCCGATGAGGCACGCATCATCCTGCGGTCATCTTCACTGTAAAAACCGCAGACCTCCTCATGTGAATATTTTGTACAGTTCCGGCCCTCCGTATAGCATTTGTGATGCGGGCAAAATGCACAATTCATAATAAATCCCTCCTCCGCTGCCTGCCTTGTTATTATTCTGCGGCAGCGCCTTTAAATCCTCTTATCTTAATTAATACTTTTTTACACATTTTCATAGCGCTGCAACCTATTTTTAACTTGAAATACTTCCTATTTTATGGTATTATTGTAGTTGTATCTTTATGTAATTTTTTAAACAAAAGTCACAGCAAGGCAGGCTTATAATATGGAAGAAAATCTGTTCAGCTATCCGGCAGTGCTCAACCTTAACGGCAAACGCTGCGCCGTTATCGGCGGCGGCAAGGTTGCCCTGCGCAAAGTACGCACGCTTCTTGCTTCCGGCGCACAGGTTACGGTTACCGCGCCTGCGGCGGATGCAGCTTTAATAAAACTGGCCGGTGAAGGCCGCATTGCCTTAAACCTGCGCGGCTACCAAAAAGGTGATGCCGACTGCTTTTTAGCGGTTGCCGCAACGGACGATGCGGCACTGAACCGCATTATTGCACAGGATGCGCCGTGCCTTGTTAACGTTATAACAGAGCCGGAACTTGGCAATTTCAGCGTACCCGCCCAGCGCAGCAGCGGCAGGTTAACCTTTACCGCTTTCGGCGGAGGTCTGCCTGCATTCTCACGCCTTTTGGCACAGGATATGGCTAAAACCTACGGCGGTAATTTTGCCGCTTTTGCGGATTTTCTGGCAGAGGCACGCCAAAAAGTACAGCAGCTGCCGCTGACACCCGCCCAGCGCACTGCCTTCTGGCGGAAAATGCTTGATGAAGAAAGTATTGGCCTTTTGCACGAAGGCCATCTGAATATATTAAAGGAGCGCATTACAAATGCAATTAATAGTTTTAGGGCTGAACCATAAAACCGCGCCGGTTGAAGTCCGCGAGGGCTTTAACTTCAGTGCCGACCGCATAGCCCGCATTCTGCGCCGCCTGCGCAATTATGACAACCTCGACGAAGCAGTGCTGCTTTCCACCTGCAACCGCACCGAGTTTTACATGGTGCTGGAAGAACCTGTAAGCGGCATGAAGTTCATCCAGACGCTGGTTAAGCATCTGGCGGGCGACGGTTACAAAACAGAATACTTTTACAACTTAAGCGGCGTCAACTGCGTACGCCATCTGTTTAAAGTGGCTTCCAGCCTCGATTCGCTGGTTATCGGCGAAGGGCAGATTTTAAGCCAGATTAAAAACGCTTACCAGATTGCCCGCGAAAACTCCATGACTGGCACGATTTTTAATACCATTTTTAACCGCGCCATTGCAACAGGCAAGCGCGTGCGCACCGAAACCAAAATCGCTTACAGCTCGGTATCGGTATCAAGCGCCGCCGTTGACCTTGCCATGGATGTTTTGGGCAGCATTGAAGACGCCAATATTTTAGTGCTTGGCGCAGGGCGCATGAGTGAACTTACCGCGCGCCATTTAATTGACAAAGGCGCCAAAACGATTTTTGTAAGCAACCGCAATTTTGACCACGCCAAAGAACTTGCCGACAAGTTTAACGGCACGGCCATTGCCTACAATAAATATCTTGAGCAGGCCGAAACTTCGGACATCATTATTACCAGCACCGGCGCGCCGCATTACGTTATCCGCGAAAAGGATATGCGCGAAGTAACCGCCAAACGCGGAGGCAGGCCGCTGATTTTAATTGATATTGCCGTACCGCGCGACGTTGACCCCAAAGTTGCGCAGCTGCCCGGCATTACGCTTTATAATATTGACGACCTGGAAGGCGTTGTTGATACCAATAAGCATTTCCGCACGCGCGAAGCCAAAATGGCGGAAGCAATTATTGAAGAAGAAATTTCCGAGCTTAAAGAGCGCCTGCGTTATTTAACCATGCGCCCGGTTATGGTGCAGCTGCACGAAAAAATGAACTTTCTGCGTGAAAAGGTGCTGAAACGCGCCTTTGCCAAAATGCCGGAACTTACGGAGCATGAACGCCGCATTATCGACATTATGACGCAGCGCCTGGAACATAAATTTCTGCGCGAGCCGATGACGGCCATGAACGCCGCTGCCGGAACGCCGGACGAAGAACGCCTGCGCAAAGTTATTTGCGAGCTGTTTTTGCTGAACGATAAAGGAGAGGACTACATCGGCGATGAAAACTAATTTGATTATTGGGACTAGGCAAAGCCTTTTAGCCATGTGGCAGAGCAACTATATTGCCGGACGCCTGCGCGAAGAATACCCCGGCTGCGAGGTAACGCTTAAAAAGATAGTTACCAAAGGCGACCGCATTTTGGATGTGCCGCTGGCGAAAATAGGCGGCAAAGGCCTGTTTACCAAAGAAATAGAACAGGAACTTTTAGACGGCACCATCGACCTTGCCGTGCACAGCTTGAAGGATATGCCCACCGTACTGCCGGAAGGGCTGTGCCTGACGGCGATTACCGAGCGTGCAAACGCCGGCGACGCTTTTGTAAGCAACAAATATAACAGTATTGAAGAACTGCCCGAAGGCAGCGTGCTTGCCACAAGCAGCCTGCGACGCCGTGCGCAGCTTCTGGCCAGACGCCCGGACTTAAAAATTGTTGATTTGCGCGGCAACGTAGACACCCGCCTCAAAAAGCTGGACGAAGGGCAGATGGATGCCATCATCCTCGCCGCCGCAGGGCTTACACGTCTCGGACACGCAGACAGAATTAAGGAAATCATTCCGCAAAGCTACTGCCTGCCTGCCGTTGGCCAGGGTGCACTTGCCATTGAATGCCGCACCGATAATTTTAAAGTCCGCCAGATGCTGGACTTTTTAAACGATACAGCCACCAAACAGGCAACCGACGCCGAACGCGCCTTTCTGGGCCTGCTCGAAGGCGGCTGCCAGGTGCCTATCGGCGTGCACGCCGAAGTTAACGAAGGACGCATTGCTATGGAAGCAGTTATTGCTTCCTTAGACGGCAGCACCGTGCTGCGCGACACCACAGAAGGCAATGCAGCCGACGCCGTAACTTTAGGGCGCACGCTCGGACAAAAAATGCTTGATAACGGCGGCAGAGAAATTCTTGCCGCTATCCTGTAAGGAGAGGAATATATGACAAAACAAGGAAAAGTATATCTCATCGGCGCAGGCCCCGGCGACCCGGGCCTCTTATCCATTAAGGCAATGGAATGTTTAAAAGCGGCAGACGCTGTTGTGTACGACCGTCTGGCCGACCCGCGCATTTTAGCCTATGCCCGCCCGGATGCGGAAATGGTTTACGTAGGCAAAGCCTCCGCCAACCATACCATGCGCCAGCCGGATATTAACAAACTGTTGGTAAAACTTGCTGCCGAAGGCAAAACCGTTGCCCGCCTTAAAGGCGGCGACCCCTTTGTATTTGGCCGCGGCGGCGAAGAAGCCATTGAGCTTCTGGAAGCAGGCCTGCCCTTTGAATTTGTACCGGGCGTAACCAGCGCCATTGCCGTTGCCGAATATGCCGGCATCCCCGTAACGCACAGGCGCGTTGCCACAAGTTTTGCCGTTATTACCGGCCACGAAGACCCCACCAAAGGCGAAAGCACCATTAACTGGCAGGGCCTTGCCACCGCTGTTGATACACTGGTATTTTTAATGGGCGTAGAAAACATTCCCAAAATTACGCAAAAACTTATTGAAAACGGACGCAGCGCCGATACCCCGGCCGCCGTTATCCGCTGGGGCACCCACCCCGAACAGCAAACCCTTGTTACCACCGTCGGCACTGCTGCCGCAGACGTTGCCGCCGCAGGGCTGAAGCCGCCTGCCATTTTTATTGTAGGCAACGTGGTAAAACTGCGTGAGCAGCTGCGCTGGTACGACAACAAGCCGCTGTTTGGCAAAACCATTGTTGTAACGCGCGCACGCTCTCAGGCCAGCGCCCTTACCAAACAGCTGGAAGCTGAAGGAGCAAAGGTTATCGAAGCGCCTTCCATTAAGATTGTACCGCCCGAAACCTACGCCCCGCTTGACGAAGCAATTAAAAACATCCATACCTATAAATGGCTGGTGCTTACCAGCGCCAACGGCGTTAAAGCCTTCTTCGCACGCCTTGCCCATGCAGGGCTTGATGCCCGCGCTCTGGCAGGCGTAAAAATTGCCGCCATCGGCTGCGGTACAGCCAAAGCACTGCAAAGCTGCGGCGTTAAAGCCGACCTTGTTCCCTGCACCTACAAGGCGGAAGAACTTGCCGAAGCCCTTGCGCCCCAGCTTGAAAAAGGCGACAAAGTGCTTATTCCCCGCGCCAAAGAAGCGCGCGAAGTACTGCCCGAAACCCTGCGCAGGCTTGGTGCGGAAGCAGACGTTATTACCGCCTACGAAACTGCGGCAGTATGCGAAAACGCAGCAGAACTTATGGAAGCGCTGCAAAATAAAGAAGTTGACATGGTTACCTTTACCAGCTCCAGCACCGTTACCAACTTTTTAAAAGTGCTGGGCGGCAGCAAAGAACTGCTTGAAGGCGTTGCCCTTGCTGCAATCGGCCCTGTAACCGCCGAAACCTGCCGTAAAAACGGTTTAACACCCGCCGTAACCGCCGGTACCTTTACCATTGACGGTTTAACGGATGCCATAAAAAGCTATTATATTAAGGAGTGATCACCATGGGCTTTCCCATTTACCGCCCGCGCCGCACACGCGCAACCGAAAACCTGCGCAGCATGATCCGCGAAACAGAGCTTTCCGTCAATGACTTAATCTATCCGCTTTTTGTCGTTCCCGGCAAAAACGTTAAACACGAAATCGAATCCCTGCCCGGCAACTATCACTGGTCGCTCGACCGCCTGCCGGAAGTGCTGGACGAAATTACCGAACTGAAAATCCCGGCAGTTATCCTGTTCGGCATTCCCTCTTACAAAAACGCCACCGGCAGCAGCGCCTGGGACATGGAAGAACCCGTTCAGCAGGCCTGCCGCCTGATTAAAGAAAAATACCCCGACCTTGTAATCGTTACCGACGTATGCCTGTGTGAATACACCGAACACGGCCACTGCGGCGTACTGGAAAACGGCTGCACCGTAAATAACGACGCAACCCTGCCGCTTTTAGCCAAAGTTGCGGTATCCCACGCCAAGGCCGGCGCCGATATTATCGCCCCGTCCAATATGATGGACGGTTACGTTAAAGCCATCCGCACTGCGCTTGATGAAGAAGGCTTTACCAATATCCCCATTATGGCATATTCCGCAAAATTTGCTTCCGCTTATTACGGCCCGTTCCGCGCCGCAGCCGATTCCGCACCGGAACACGGCGACCGCAAAGGCTACCAGATGGACCCTGCCAACAGCGACGAAGCACTGCGCGAAGTTGAACTTGACATTGAAGAAGGCGCCGATATTGTTATGGTTAAACCGGCGCTGGCCTTTATGGATATCATCCGCCGCGTAAAGGACACCTTTAACCGCCCGCTGTGCGTTTACAACGTAAGCGGCGAATACGCCATGGTTAAAGCAGCTGCCGAAAAAGGCTGGATTGACGAAAAACGCATTGTTATGGAAACCCTTACCGGATTTAAACGCGCCGGTGCCAAAATGATTATTACCTACCACGCCCTTGACGCAGCACGCTGGCTGCGCGGAGAATAGGAGGACGACATGCAGCACGCAAAATCCGAAGCCGCTTTTGAAGAAGCAAAACAATATATTCCCGGCGGCGTTAACAGCCCTGTGCGTTCATTCCGCAGCGTAGGCGGCGTACCGCCCATTATTGCCGGCGGCGCAGGCAGCAAACTTACCGATATCGACGGCAATGAATATATCGACTACGTTTTAAGCTACGGCCCGCTGCTGTTGGGGCACGCGCACCCTGTTGTTACCGAAGCCATAAAAAAAGCTGCCGGAAAAGGTTCTTCCTACGGCGCACCGACACTTGCCGAAACCGAACTTGCCAAACTCGTATGCCGCCTTGTTCCTTCCATGGACATGGTACGCATGGTAAACAGCGGCACCGAAGCCACCATGAGCGCACTGCGCCTGGCACGCGCCTATACCGGACGCGACAACATTGTTAAATTTATCGGCTGCTACCACGGCCATCACGACAGCCTGCTCGTTAAGGCAGGCAGCGGCGCTGCAACGCTTGGCGTTCCCGACAGCCCGGGCGTACCGAAAAACGTTGCCGCCAACACCATTACCATTCCGTTTAACGACGAAGCCGCACTGGAAGAAGTGTTCCGCACGCAGGGCGAAACCATTGCCGCCGTTATTATGGAACCCACCCCCGGCAATATGGGCCTTGTGCTTCCGCATGACGGATACCTTGCCAAAGTACGCGAAATTACCAAACAATACGGCGCACTCCTTATCTGCGACGAAGTTATGTCCGGCTTCCGCTCCTCGCAGGGCGGTTCGCAGGGCTTATACGGCATCGACCCGGATATTACCTGCTTAGGTAAAGTTATCGGCGGCGGGCTGCCGGTAGCTGCCTACGGCGGCAAACGCGCCATTATGGAAATGGTTGCCCCCGTCGGCCCCATGTACCAGGCAGGCACCTTAAGCGGCAACCCGCTGGCTATGGCTGCCGGTATTGCCAACCTTACCTACATGGAAGAACACAATGTATGCGCAGCGCTTGAAAGCCACACAGCAATTTTGGTTGGCGGCCTGCAGCGCACGGCAGAAAAAGCAGGCGTGCCTGTACAGTGCCACCGCCTCGGTTCCATGTTCACCGTATTCTTTAACGATAAACCCGTTACGGATTACGCATCTGCCGCTGCCAGTGATTTGGATGCCTTCCGCATCTACTTCCACAGCATGCTGGAACAGGGCATTTACCTGCCGCCTTCCCAGTTCGAAACCAACTTTATCTCACTGGCACATACGCCGGAAGATATTGAAAAAACCATTGCTGCCGCCGAAAAAGCCTTCAGCGATGTAGCGGCAAGCAAAAAATAAAATATTTAAAAATTTTTAAACGCCACCGGGGGTAATTACCAATTATCCCTGATGGCGTTTTTATCTTTTCAATCAGATATTCGTATGCTATAATATTGAACGCCTCCCAATTTTGAAAGGAGGTGTACACATGGAGGTTCCTTACGAGCGAATCATCGAGCTGTTACTTGCTCCGTTATTTGTCGGCTTTATCGTAGCTTATTTTTCTTATTGGCTCAATAACCACAAATAATAAAAAGTAACTTTTTGCCGTACAGTTGCAGCTGTACGGCTTTATTTTTTACATGAAAAAAGGACGTGTTGCAGCACGCCCATTTTTTCATTACCTCATGGAGGTTCCTTTTCGAATCTATGATTATAATATATCCAACTAAACTTTTTGTCAAGAACCGTATTTATTTAACAATTACGTTCTTCACCGCCTGGCGGATTCTTTCCATGCCGTTTTTGGTAGAAGCAAAGCTGTCGATATACATCATTGAATACTGCGCGCCGATGTAGTTGCGGAAGCGGTTGAAATGTTCGCCTTCCAGCTCAGCTTTAGTCATGCCGTAATCTTTGGCTGCAATCTGTTTAAGAATGGCAACGGATTTCTGGCAGGCCGGGCTGCTGAGTACAAAATCGTGGTCGCCGAGGCTTACAATGTAACCTTCCTGCTTATGCGGAGTAGGAATTGTGTTGTCGCTGTTTACAAGGCCGAGTTTTTCGGCATCCTTACCGGCGATAATGGCAGCTGCCTTTAAGTAACCGGCAACAACCTGCTCGTCTTTGCCTGTCGGAATGGTATGTGCGCAGGCCTGAGCAACAACTTCTTCCACCGGGAACCCGCGGTAAATAACTTCGGCAATACTTAAAACATGGTGTGCGCCGGTAGCGGCAATGGTGTATTCAGGCAGCGAAGCCTGGTCTTTCTGCCACTGGAATACCAGCGGTTTTGCCAAATCGTGCAGCGCTTGTGCGGAAATGATAATATCGCGGCTGATGTCGCTGTTAAAAATGTCCTTATAAGTATTGTAAATGCCTTCGGAAATGCACAGGTTAGCGGCCGTATGCGTTGCCAGCCCGCCCGGATAAGCATGGTGGCTTGCGTAGCCGCTGCCAGGTGCGGAATAGAACGGCTGCGGCAGCTTGCCGATGTACGGAGGCAGCAGCTGTTCGGCGGAAATTTTAGAAGTATCAAGCAAACCGGCAGTTGCCAGCTTATTGTACAGCGCGCGTTTGCTGCCCGGCAGCTGATAATTTTCCATAAATGCCGGATTGGGGTTATTGATAATTTCTGCCGTCATGCTTCTTAAAGTGCTGTCTTTAATGCTGCTGACTGCATCCTGAATTTTTTTGTACGAAAGCTGCACCAGCTCCGCATCTTTGGCAAGAGGCACTGCGTCAGGCAGCTTATTGTAATTTGCGGCTTTTACTTTTGCGCCTGCGGCAAAGGTCATGCCCGGCACGTTAAGCATAGCGGCGCCGATGGCAGCACCGGCTGTAAGCTGTAAAAATTTTCTGCGGGAAATTTTTTCATTCAGATTAGTCATTTTTACTCCTCCAAATCAAACGTATTACAAGATACCTTGATTATAACGGAGGATTATTCAGCCGCCATTAAGGATATGTTAAATTTTAGCTGAAAACTGCCAAATTTAACGTATTCCTGCAAAAAGAAAAGGCACACGCTATTGGCGCATGCCCGTAAAATATTTTATTGTTCTTCGTTTTGCTGTACTTCCAGTGCAGCCAGGCTGAACTCGGTAATTTTTCCTTTTTTGTCAAGCGTAAACACAATGCTTACGGCAGGTTCTTTAGAAAAACCTGCAATGTAGGTAAGGCGGTCGGCTTTGTCAAAACGTTCAAACGAAAAGAACTTGGTTTCCTTATGTTTGCCGAATTTTTCCTGTACCTGGCGCTGCATGGCAATAAAAGTGTTAACGTTCATTTGTTTGGCAAGGTCCGCCGACATAGCTTTTTCAGCATCCTTGTAGCCCAAAGTGTCACTGGCAACAAGCGCGGTAATAACTTTTTGTGCAGAGCCTTCAGCATCATTCAGCGCGCTGCTGTTTTCGGTTGCAAAGCAGCTTGCCGCAAAAGCCAGCGTTAAAACCGTGGTCAATAGCAAAATAAATTTTTTCATAAAATCGCCTCCGCTTAATTATTTTATATTTTCCGCTTATGCGGATTATTTACTGCTTAACATGTACATGGGGTCTACAAACTGACCGTCTACCAGCACTTCAAAGTGGATGTGCGGGCCAGTGCTGTAACCGCTGCTGCCTGCAAAACCGATAATATCGCCTTTGCGCACGGCTTCGCCTTCCGTTACGGCAATGCCGCTCATATGCCCGTACGCAGTTTCGTAGCCGTTGCCGTGGTCAAGTTTCACATAGCGCCCGTAACCGCCGTTCCAGCCTGCCCGTTCTACCGTACCGGCTGCCGAAGCATATACCGGCGTGCCGAAATCAACGGCAATGTCGATGCCCGGATGCCAGTCATAGCCGCCGCCAACCGGAGCCATGCGCCCGCCGTAAGGCGAACTGATTGTGCCGCCTTCACCCGGCCATAAATCCGGAAAAGCATTCAGCGAATTGCTGCGTTTTTCCATCGCCAGAAGCAGCTCTTTCATGGAAGTTTTCTTGTCTTCAATCTGCTGTTTAATGTTTTTGTTCTGCACGGTTAAAATGTCAAGCATTTCAATCATGCCAAATTCTGCCGGGCCGCCCTGCCCTGTGTAGCCGGGCTTAACATCCGCCGGAGCGCTCTCCTGCTGCGGCGCGGCAAGCTTCATACCTGCTTCCGGGTCGCGTATCAGTGCACGGCGCAGGCGGCTTTCCAAAGTAGCCATTTCGTTTATGTCGCGCAGCATTTTTTCGTTATCATCCAAAAGCCCCTGCATGCGTTCTTCGTACTCTGCCTTATGCGCACGGTACTCGGCAAATTCCTGCTGCTGCGCGTGATAGCGCACAAAGGCAAACGCCGCGTAAACGCCAAAGCATACGGCGGCAGCGGCAAATACTGCGCCTGCCTTAAACGCAAGCGCAGGTATTTTATAGCTTTTGCCATTGGGAACGGTGAATGTATAAAACTCGCTGCTTTTCATTTTTATGCCCTCTTATTTAAAATAACCAAAACGCCTGCCCACTGCCAGCACTCTGCGGCCGATAAAGGGAATATCCTCCAGGTCTTCTTTGGTAAGGCCGCCGAAGCCTGCCAGGGCAACTGCGTAAACCGGCACGGCAACAATCATTGCCGCAAGAATGGCCCACGCGCCAAACCCCTGCGCCGCCACAAGCACACCGTACACGGCAGCGCCCATCAGCGCCGAAGCAAGCGCCGGTTTAAAAATGCCGTCAAGGCTCAGCGAATAATGTGCATGTTTATAAATAAATACCATATTAAGCAGCGCCGCAATACCGAAATCGGCAAGCGTTGCCAGAGAAGCGCCGTTAATGCCCAGCTCCGGCCGCGCAGTAAGAACCCAGCTTAAGCAAACTTTAATAGCTGCGGCAAGTATCATGGCAATAACAGGCAGTGCGGTTTTGCCAAGCCCCTGCAAAATGCCGGTGCTTATCTGGTGCAGCCCCAAAAGGAAAATGCCGAAGCTCATGGTGCGGATTGCCCCCGCCGCGCCCGGCGCATTGTAAATTAAGGCAGCAACATCGCCCGCTAAAAAGTACAGCCCCACGGAACACGGCATGGTTATAATCATTGCCACGCGGAAGGCCGTGCTTATTTTAGCCTTAATTCCGGCCGCGTCCTTTAACGTGCGCGATTCGGAAATGGCAGGCACAAGGTTTATCGTCATGGCCGCCGTAAAAATGGTGGCAAGGTTAACAAGCGGCACCGCCATGCCAGTTAAATAACCAAACAGCTCCGTTGATTCGCCGACGCTGAAACCCGCCGCTTCAAGCCGCTGCGGCACAATCAGCAAATCAAGGTTTGCCACAACCGGCAGCATCAGGCTCGAAAGCGATACCGGAAGCGCCAGTTTAAGCAGGCGCATAATAATTTTGCCCGCCGCCTCCGGCTTTTTGGCCGCCACCGCGCCCTGCATTTTATCCTTCAGGCTGCGCTTGAGCCGTGCGTAAAACCACATCAGCACCAGCAGCGCGCAGAACGCACCCACGCCGGCGCCCATGCTTGCGCCGCCTGCCGCATATTCCAGCCCGTAAGGCATAAACATATAGGCAAACACAATCATGGTTACAACGCGCATCAGCTGCTCCACAACTTCGGAAGCCGCCGTCGGCATCATAATCTGCCAGCCCTGCAAATACCCGCGGAAGCTGGCCAGGAAGGTTACAAAAAATACTGCCGGCGCCAGCGCGATAATGGAATAATAAGCGCGGGCATCGCGAATCCAGTGGTTTTCGATAAGCCAGCCTGCGCCGAACCACAGCGCCGACGAGAATACCAGACCGCTGATAAAAAGCAGCCGCAGCGATACGTTAAACACCCTTTTGGCTCCGAAAAAGTCGTTTTCCGCCACTTTTTCGGCAGTGATGATGGAAATTGCCACCGGTATGCCTGCCGACGATACCGTTATCGCCATTAAATAAATCGGAAAGCCCATCTGGTACAGCCCAATGCCTTCGCCGCCCAGAATGCGCGATAGAATAATCCAGTTTACTGAGCCGATAACCTTAACCACCATACTGGAAGCCGTAAGTATTAACGTGCCCTTTAAAAATTTTTTATTGCCTGTACTGCCGTTATTTTCTGACATACGCGCCGTCCTAATCCTAAAAATAAATACTCATTATAATTATCGCTTTAAAAGCCTTTTTTGACAAGCCCTTTATAGTTTTTTCACAAAATGTTGCGTGTTGCCGCCGTAGTTATTGCACTTTAGGCTGCAAATTGCTACAATTAAAATATAAAATTACGGACGGAGGTTAAACAATGAAAAAATTCCTTGCTTGTTCCCTTATTGCCATGCTGGCATGCGGCGCGCTTTTGGCCGGCTGCGGCGGCGATAAAAAAGACGAAGCTGCCGCAGGCAAAACCAAGGCCGCTTTTGTTTATGTAAGTTCCGCCAAAGACGGCGGCTATTCCATGGCGCATGAGCTCGGCCGCCAGTACGTTGCCAAAAACATGCCCGATGTAGAAACTTCCTTTATGGAATCGGTACCCGAAGGCGCCGACTCCGAGCGTGTTATCAACCAGCTTGCCGCACAGGGCAACAAAATCATCTTCACCACCAGCTTCGGTTATATGGACCCCACCATTAACGTAGCAAAAAAATTCCCGGATATTACCTTCCTGCACTGCTCCGGTTTTAAAACCGCGCCCAACGTTGGCACCTACTTTGGCCGCATGTATGAAGCGCGCTACGTAACCGGCATTGTTGCAGGCAAACAGACCAAAACCAACACCATCGGCTTTGTAGCCGCATTCCCGATTCCGGAAGTTATCCGCGCCATTAACGCCTTTACACTTGGCGTGCAGAGCGTTAACCCGGACGCTAAAGTAAAAGTTCTGTGGACCAACACCTGGTATAACCCCTCCACCGAAAAACAGGCAGCGTTAACGCTGATTGACGCCGGTGCGGACGTTATTGCCCAGCACCAGAACACCCCCGGCCCGCAGCAGGCTGCCGAAGAACGCGGCGTTTACGGCATTGGCTACAACGTGGATATGTCTGCCAACGCACCTAAGGCTTCTCTTACTTCCGCCATCTGGAACTGGGGCCCTTACTATGAAAAAACCATTAAAGAAGTACAGGCAGGCACCTGGAAATCTTCCGCTTACTGGGGCGGCATGAAAGACAAAGTTGTAGATATTGCCCCCTATGGCCCGGCTGTAACAGACGAAACCAAAAAACTGGCTGACGCTGCCAAACAGAACATTATCGACGGCAAACTTGTTGTTTTTGCAGGCCCTCTGTATGACCAGACCGGCGCTGAACGCGTACCGGCAGGGCAGGCTCTTACCGATAAGGATTTGCTTTCCATCGACTGGTTTGTTAAAGGCGTAGACGGACAGATTAACAAATAACACATTTTCAACAGGCGGCTCATGGTATATCCATGCGCCGTTTTGTTCTTTGCAGGCTTTAACAGGAGAAAACCATGATTGATAAAATTAAAATCCGCGGGGCGCGCGTGCATAATTTAAAAAACGTTAATGTTGATGTGCCGCTGAATACCATAACGGCCATTGCCGGTGTTTCCGGCAGCGGCAAATCTTCGCTGGCACTAGGCGTTTTATATGCCGAAGGCTCGCGCCGCTATCTGGAAGCGCTCAGCACCTATACGCGCCGCCGCATGACGCAGGCCGCCAAAGCGCAGGTGGACGAAGTTTTGTACGTGCCTGCCGCGCTTGCACTGCACCAGCGCCCCGGCGTGCCGGGCATACGCAGCACCTTCGGCACTGGCACCGAGCTTTTAAACAGCCTGCGCCTGATGTTTTCGCGCCTGGCAAGCCACCGCTGCCCCAACGGGCACTACGTGCCGCCGACGCTTGCCGTTGCCGCCGAGCAGCAGCTTACCTGCCCGGAATGCGGCGCCAGGTTCTGGCCGCCCGGAGCGGAGGAGCTGGCCTTTAACAGCCAGGGCGCCTGCCGCACCTGTGACGGCACCGGACTTGTACGCAACGTTGACCTTGCAACCCTCGTGCCGGACGAAAGCCTTACTATCGACGAAGGCGCGGTTGCCCCGTGGAATACGCTGATGTGGTCGCTGATGACAGAAGTCTGCCGGGCAATGGGCGTGCGCACCAATGTGCCCTTCCGCAACCTTACACCGAAAGAAAAAGAAATAGTTTATCACGGCCCTGCCGAAAAGAAACATATTTTTTACAAAGCCAAAAGCAGCAACCAGGCAGGCGAACTTGATTTTACCTATTATAACGCGGTTTACACCGTACAAAACGCGCTGGCCAAAGTTAAAGACGAAAAAGGCATGAAGCGCGTGGAAAAATTTTTAAAACAGGAAACCTGCCCGGACTGCGGCGGCTCCCGCCTTTCGGACGCTGCACGCGCTCCGCGTCTGCGCGGCATTGGGCTTGACGAAGCCTGCCGCATGACGCTTACAGATCTTACAGGATGGGTAAACGGCGTTCCCGGCACCCTGCCGCCGGAAATGCGCCCCATGGCACTGAGCATTTGTGAAAGCTTCCAAACCGCTGCCAAAAGGCTGATGGATTTGGGGCTTGGCTATTTAACGCTCGACCGCGCAAGCAGCACCCTTTCCACCGGCGAACGCCAGCGCATGCAGCTTGCCCGCGCCGTGCGCAACCGCACCACCGGCGTTTTATATGTGCTTGACGAGCCTTCCATAGGGCTGCACCCCTCCAACATTATAGGGCTTACCGGCGTTATGCACGATTTGGTGGCAGACGGCAACTCCGTTGTGCTGGTTGACCACGACACCCAGATTTTAAAAGAAGCGGGCTGGCTGATTGAAATGGGCCCGGAAGCAGGTGCCAAGGGCGGGCAGGTTATTGCCGAAGGAACCATAGCGGAAATTACGCAGAATAAAAATTCCAAAATAGGCCCGTTTTTAAAGGCGGAAAGCTCAGTAATACGCAAACAGGCAGCAGAAAAAGAAATGTTTGCCGCAGGGCGCATCCACCTTGAAACAGGCGCCATCCATACCGTAAAGCCGCTTGCGGTTGACATACCCAAAGGCAGGCTTACAGTTGTAACCGGCGTAAGCGGCAGCGGCAAAACAACACTGATTCTGGAAAGCCTTGTGCCCGGGCTTACCGCCGCCACAAGCGGGCAAAAGCTGCCGGAACACGTGCTTAACGTACAGGCTGACGGCATACGCAGCGTAAAACTTATTGACGCCACGCCGATTGGCATTAACGTGCGTTCCACCGTTGCAACTTACGCCAACGTGCATGACGAACTGCGCAAAATTTTTGCCAGAACGGAAGACGCCAAAACACTCGGCTTTAAAGCAGGCGATTTTTCGTACAACACCGGCAAGCTGCGCTGCCCAACCTGCGACGGCACCGGCGTAATTAACCTTGACGTGCAGTTTCTGCCGGACGTGGAAATACCCTGCCCGGACTGCCGCGGCAGCCGCTACGGCAAAGACGCTGCCAAAGTAAAATACCCGGCTGCCAACGGGCAATACTGCTCCCTGCCAGATTTAATGGATATGGACATCAGCACCGCGCTTACCGCCTGTGCGGATTTAAAAACCGTGCGCCAGCGTTTGCAGGTTTTAAAAGATTTGGGGCTCGGCTACCTAACGCTCGGCGAAGAAACACCAAGCCTTTCGGGCGGCGAAGCGCAAAGGCTGAAACTGGCCAGTGAAATGGGCAAAAGCCAGAGCGACGCCGTTTTCATCTTCGATGAACCCACTATCGGGCTGCACCCGCTTGATGTGAGAACGCTGCTGGACGTATTCCAGCGGCTGATTGACAGCGGCGCAACCGTTATCGTTATCGAGCACGACCTTGACGTTATCAGAAACGCCGACTACATCATAGACATGGGCCCGGGCGGCGGCAATGAAGGCGGCACAGTTGTTGCCTGCGGCACGCCCGCGCAGATTAAAGCCGCACCTGCAAGCGTTACCGGCAAATTTTTGTAAAAAACCGCGCAATGCAGATTCGTACTATAATACAGGTTATAAACAAATTATGAGGGGGATTTTTTATGAAACAATATATTATTGATGCTTTTACCGATAAAGTTTTTGCAGGAAACCCTGCCGCAGTATGCCTGCCGGACTGCTGGCTGGATGACAGCACATTGCAGAGCATTGCTATCGAAAATAATCTTTCTGAAACAGCTTTTGCCGTACCGGAAACGAACGGCCGTTACCGCCTGCGTTGGTTTACACCAGGAGGCGAAATTGATTTGTGCGGACATGCCACGCTGGCAGCAGCCTACGTTATTACACGTTTTGTTGAGCCTGAAGCAACCCATGTGGAATTTAACACTATGAGCGGCGTACTGACGGTTGACAAAAAAGGCGATTTATTTGAAATGGATTTTCCTGCTTACAAATTAAAGGAAACCGCCGTTACAAACGCTATGGAGCAGGCACTGGGCGCGCGCCCGGTTAAAGCCTTTATTGCCCGCGACTTGGTATGTGTTTTTAACAACGAAGAAACCGTACGCAATATGCAGCCTGATTTTACCAAACTGAAAGAGCTGGAAGGCCTTTTGGTTAATGTTACAGCTCCCGGAAAAGACTTTGACTGTGTATCGCGTTCATTTGCTCCTAAATTAAATGTTGCCGAAGATCCTGTCTGCGGCAGCGGGCACTGCCACATTCTGCCCTACTGGCAGGCAGCACTCGGTAAAAATACGCTGACAGCTTATCAGGCATCACGCCGCGGCGGTACTATTTACTCGCGGCTGGAGGGCGAACGCTGCTATTTAAGCGGCAAAGCAGCTTTGTTTGCAGAAGCAGAAATTTACTTGTGAGGTGAGCGTATGCAGTACACTTATTCTTACCAATCGCCATTAGGCGGCATAACCATGGCCAGCGACGGCACTGCCTTAACCGGGCTGTGGTTTGACGGGCAAAAATATTTTGCCGAAGGGCTGGCAGAAACTGCCGCAGCCAAAAACCTGCCGGTTTTTGATGAAGCCGTGCGCTGGCTGGATATTTATTTTAGCGGCCGCAGGCCGGATTTTACGCCGCCGCTGAATTTGGAAGGAACAGCCTTCCGCAAAGAAGTATGGCAGCTTTTGCTGCAAATTCCCTACGGCGAAACCATTACTTACGGCGAACTTGCTGCGCAGCTTGCCGCGCATAACGGCTTAAAACAGATGTCCGCACAGGCAGTTGGCGGCGCGGTTGGGCATAACCCCATAAGCATTATTGTGCCATGCCACCGCGTAGTTGGCACAGGCGGCAGCCTAACAGGCTACGCAGGCGGCTTGGCTAAAAAACTGGCATTGCTGAAACTTGAAGGAATTGATACCGCAAATTTTACCATGCCCGCTAAAGGCACGGCACTGTAAAAAGCATAAAAATAAACCTTGCTGTTTAACTTAAACAACAAGGTTTTCTTTTTTTATAACATGGTTTGCAGTTTTTTCCTGTCCGTTTTGCCGCTTTCGTTTTTCGGCAGGGCGTCCGTAAAAATTATGCGCTTGGGCAGTTCATGCTCCGTAAGTTTGCCGTGCAGCTTCTGCAAAAGGCCGGTTTTATTCAGCCCGCGGCCAACTACAAACACCGTCAGCAAATCTTTGCCGCCGCTTTTTTCCGCAAGCGCCGCCGCATCTTCCACCCCGTCGCAGTCAAGCAGCGCGCTTTCCACCTTCAAGCCGGAAACTTTAATGCCATTAATGTTATACATATCGTCGCGACGCCCTAAAAAGTGCAGCATGCCGTTTTCATCAATGCTGCCGCAGTCGCCAAGCGTTGCCGGGCATTTTACGCCGGTAACGTGAAATTTGGTGTCGATATAAATTTCGCCATTGCGCACGCTTACGCCAACGCTCTTAAACGGACGGCCTATCAACATGCGGTCGCCGGTCATTTCGCTGTCTTTAATGTAGGTTATATAGTTTAACTCGCTCGCGCCGTAATACAGCGTCATTTCCGCATTGGGCAGTACGGCCTTCACTGCGTCCAAATCGTTTTTATCAAACCCCTGCGAACCGGCAATAATACTTTTAACGCAGTTCAGCGGCGCTTTGCAGCCGCGCGCCAAAAGGCGCAGTTTGGTTGGTATTAAATAAACAACGTCGCAGCTGTGCTTTAAAATCATTTCCTGCCACAGGCGCGGACGGAATTTACCGGCCGCAGCCACCGAAGCACCGGCATAAAGCGCGCCCATATATAAATTAAGGTTGCCGGTAAAAGCCAGGCTGCCCTGCGCAAACATGCAGCTGTCCGGCGTTACGCCGAACACACGGTTCTGCTCCTCAAAAAAGCCTGCCCAGCTTTCATAAGTGCGGAACAGCACCTTGGCCCTGCCGGTTGTGCCGCTCGTCATGGCTCCCATGCAGGCTTCAGGCGGCGGCACAATATCCTTTAAATGGCCCGTATCCGCTTCCTGCGGGGCCAGCACCGGCACATTGTCCGTTCCGGCAAAGGCAATAAACTCAATAAGCTGCTGCGCTATTGCGGATTTTTTTATAAAATACACCCTGCGCGCGCCGCCCGCCGTTTTTCTGCGTTCACGCGCCAGGGCGGCAAGTTCGCCGTAGGTATAAGTATGTTCTTCTGTTATTAAAGCCGCCTTTTCGGGCGGCTTTTCTGCAATCAACTGCAAATAGTCCATATTAACATCTCTCAATCAAAAGTGCCGTGCCAACGCCGCCAGCCGCCGCTACGGATGCCGCACCAAACCTGCCGCCGCGCTTTTGCAGCGATTTTAACAGGTGCAGCAAAATAATGGCTCCCGAAGCTCCGTAAGGGTGCCCGTATGCCAGCGCGCCGCCGAAAACATTATAGCCGTCTTCATGCCCCGGAAAAGCACAGCTGAACATAACGTCGATAACGGCAAAGGCTTCGTTCAGTTCAAAGCAGTCTATTTGCGTATGCGAAAGCCCTGCCCTTTGCAGCAGCGCATTAAGCGCAAGAATTGCGCTTTTGGGGCTTACCAATGGGTCGCCGCCTGCTGCCGCGCTGTGCCGCACTTTGGCTTGCACCGCAAGGTTATGCGTTTTGGCATAGCTTTCGCTTGCCAGCAGCACAAACGCCGCGCCGTCATTAGTCAGGCAGGCATTGGCAGCATTGGTAAATCTGCCGCCTTCCAGTACGCAGGGCAGCCTGTCCAAAAGGCGCTGGCTCATTTTGGGGCGTATGCCTTCATCGCGCACAGCGCCGAAGCATGGAACTATAATATCGCTTAACGCGCCGTCTGCCGCTGCCTGCGCCGCCAGCTTATGGCTGCGCAGTACCCAGGGGTCGCTTTCCGCACGGCTGATGTGCTCGCGCTCTGCCGTAAGTTCCGCTCCCTCCAGCATAACCGTTTCGCGGTGAATGCCCGGCATGAACTTGGCCACGCTGTAAGTTTCTTCACCCTTATAATCGGGGTGGTTGGCGTTATAGCCGCGCCGCGGCTGGGTAGATGTGCTTTCAAACCCGCCGGCAATAATTACCTCCGCCTCGCCTGCTTCAATTTTTGCCGCCGCCATTGCCACGGCTTCCAGCCCGCTGCCGCACTGCACGTCCACGCTTACGGCGGGTATGCTTTCCGGCAGCCCTGCTTCCAATGCCGCCAGGCGCGCAATGTTGCCGCCCGCGCCTACGCCGTTACCGCAAATTATCTGCTGCGGCACAACATTATATTTTTCCGTTAGCGCTTTCAGCACCGCTGCGCCCAAAAGCTCCGCCGGTACGTGCCTGTACACACCGCCCGTCAGCCCAATATGGCTGCGCAGCCCGCCAATTAAACAAACCTTATCCATCAGCGCCCGCCGCCAATCGCTCTTTGAATGGGCGCCGTAATATACGCCGCCGCTATACACTTAACAATATCCATCGGAATAAACGGCAAAGCGCCGGTAACAACAGCTTCTTCCCAGCCGATGCCGGTAATGAATTTAAGCTGCGCCACGCCCAGAAGGTAAATTACCGGTATGCCGATAACAACGCCCAAAAATGCGCAGCGTTTAAAGCCATAGTTATTGCCGCGCAGCCAGCTGATAATAAGCGCCGCTACCAAAAAGCCGAAAATATATCCACCAGTAGGCCCAAACAGTTTGCCCGGCCCTGCCGTGCCGCCCGTAAACACCGGCAGCCCCGCAAGCCCCATTAAAAGGTATGCGCACATGGTAATAAGCACCTGCCGCGGCGTAAGCAAAAAGCCCAAAAGATTTACAAACACCGTTTGCAGCGATATTGGCGACAGCGAAAACGGCAGCGGAATTATTACATACGCCGATACGCAGTTCATCGCCATTAAAAGCGCCATTTTTACCATCTCGCGGACACCGTCCGGCCTGTTTGTGCCATTCATTGTTTTAACTCTCCTTTATACCTACCGTAAACAGCTCGCGCCCGCCGCAGTAACCGTCAAGCGACGCGCCGTTTTTGTATATGTCAATCTGTTCTCCCGCAAAAGCAGGCATTTTAAATTTAACATCCCAGTTCAGCGGCAGCGGCTTATTTAAAGCGCGCCACAAATGCTCAATCATGCACAGCCCCGGTACAACGGGGTTTTCGCCGCGGTGAATGGAATTAGTATCGTCCACGGCATCGAGATAAGCATTAATTTCCGGCTTATCAATAACAAAGCTCAGCTGTTTTTCGCCCTGCGGCACCGTTTCCGGCATTTCACCGGCACGCACCAGCGGGCGCAGAAGCGTTACCGTCAGCGAAGCCGCGCCTTCTTTATAAGCCTCAATAATACCCATGCGCGGCGGCGCCATTTTTACCGGGCGCGTTGAGTAATCTCTGTTTTCCAGCACAGATGCTTTAATAACGGCTCTTGCCATTACCGCACCGTCATAAGTCGGGCCGTTGTATTCTGATAATGCCCTGATAAGTTTTAACATAGTTCACCACACCTTTACTTTTTTATTATAAGTTTTGCCGTTTTTATTGTCAACCTTTTATGTATTTATGGTTAACTTCATTTTTTCAGACTTTTGCGAATTTATTTTTTGCTGTTTATTTTACACTTTTCTGCTTGTAAATACAATGCAAACTGCTATAATATAGTTATTTTCTCTGTTTAAAAACTTTTAAAAATAAGGAGCACAATTATGTCCGCAGTAAAAAACGCCGAAGGAACGCAAAAACTTTCCGTTTTTAAAATGACCTGGCCAATTTTTATTGAAATACTTTTGCAGATGATGGTCGGCAATGTCGACCAGTTCATGCTCAGCCATTACTCGCAGCACTCTGTTGCCGCCGTAGGCAACGCCAACCAGATTATCAATATCGTTATCCTCGCTTTAAGCGTAATCAGCATGGCAGCTACCATTTTAATTGCCCAGCACCGCGGCGCGGGCAACCGCGAAAAAGTTGCCGAAGTCTGCACCGTTGCCCTGCTTGCCAACATGGTTTTCGGTGTTATTATCAGCACGGCGCTGTTTATTTTTGACGGTTTCTTTTTAAGCCTCCTGGATGTACCGGCAGACATCTGGGCCGAAGCTTCGCTCTTTTTGCGCTACATAGGGCTTTTTATAGTAGTACAGTCTGCCTATATCTCTTTTATTTCGTTCTTCCGCGGCTATTCCCTTTTAAAAATCACCATGATTACCTCCGTTGTGATGAACCTTATCAATATCGCGGGCAACTGCATTTTAATTCACGGCCTGGGGCCGATACCGTCACTCGGCGTTTTAGGCGTAACCATATCCACCAACACCAGCAAGGTGCTGGGGCTGCTTTTAATTTTGTACTTTTTCCGCAAATTTATTGATATCCGCCTTTCGCTTAAATACCTGCGCCCCTTCCCCAAAAGCACGCTGTATAAAATTTTGTACCTGGGGCTGCCATCCGGCGGCGAATCGCTTTCCTACCAGATTTCGCAGATGGTTATTATGCGCTTTGTTAACGTAATGGGCATTGTGGTTATTACCACCAAAATTTACGCCTACATCATCGCCATGTTTTCCTACATCTATTCGCAGGCGCTTGCCATGGCAACGCAGATTATAGTCGGCTTTTTAATCGGCGCGGGCGACCTTGACGCCGTTGAACAGCGCGTATGGAAAACCATCCGCATTGCCGTTACCATCAGTACAACGGTAACGCTGCTTTTGTTCTTTAACAGCGACAGCATTTACGGCATTTTTACCGATAACCCCGAAGTGCTGGAGCTTGGGCGGCACATCTTTTTAATAGAAGTGTTTTTGGAAGCCGGGCGCGCCGTGAACATGGTAATGGTTATGAGTTTGCAGGCGGCAGGCGATATTAAGTGGCCGGTAACGACGGGGCTTGTTTCCATGTGGAGCGTGGCAACGCTTGGCGCGTGGTTCTTTGGCCTGCACCTTGGCTGGGGCCTGGTGGGCGTATGGCTTGCCATGTGCCTTGATGAATGCCTGCGCGCGCTGGTATTTATTTACCGCTGGAAAAGCGAAGGCTGGCGCAAAAATAATTTGCTGGAGTGACATCTGCAAAGTTAACTGCATATACGCAAAAAGAGTTTGGCACAGTGCCAAACTCTTTTTTATTCCTCTGTATAAATTTCTAACACCTTGTCGCGCTCATCAGCTAAAATTTTTAAGCGCTCCACTTCCTTTTGCTGCAATGCAAGGCAAAATTCTACAAACCCGTTTAAATCCTCGGTGTTTAAAAAGTTAATGTACTTTTTCTTTTCATCAACAGGTATTACTATCGGCGGCAGCTTTTGCTGCAATGCGCTGTAAACCATCAGCGCACGCCCAACACGCCCATTTCCGTCCGGGAAAGGATGAATTCGCTCAAAGCGGAAATGCTGGCGGCAGATTGCTTCTACCATAGTTCTGGCATTAGCAGCATTTTTAAGCTGATAATCCAAATCCTGCCGCCATTGTTCAATGTCCATCGGTACACGGTACGGCGGCGAAGGCGTAAAATCTGCACCAATAACCATATTAGGCTGTGTTTTAAATTTGCCCGGCACGGATTCTATTGCTTCGCGGCATAAAATAGAGTGAATTTCTTTAATAAATTCACCGTTTACCTCACGTTCTTCCTTTAAAAAACGCACCATTTCTTTAGTAAAGGCTTTATAATTTAAAACCTCGTTCAATTCGCGCAAATCAATAGCGCGCGGCACATAACCGTCAATCAGCACGCTTTTAGTTTCGCCCTGCGTCAGGCTGTTGCCTTCAATCGCCGTACTGTGGTGCGCCATTCTAACCATCAGGTCATCCAAATATGCTGTTGATAAGTAAAGTTTTTTCATTGCTTACGACATCCTAATATTATTTATTTTTCATAGCTTCTTCTTTTAATTTTTCCATTAATTCTGGTGGAAAAGCAACATAATATATAATTTCAGCCATTGACCCAGGTACTATTTTATTTCTTTCTGGTAATGGATTCGTATAATTATATTCTATATTACCATCTTTATCATATGATACCATAGAATCTATTGTAAAAGATTTATCAAAATAATTAACAGTTAAATTTTGAAGATTTCGACTGGTATCTTGTCTAAAATAACATACCCACAAATTACAGACTAATTTATTTACTGTTGAAGAACTATAATCAAAAGATGTTACATCAACTAATAAATCCACATTTTGTGTATCAGAAGCAACATACACCCACCTATTCATATCCAAATTACCGTAATCCTTTTGCGCTTCAGCATAAACATTAGGCATTACGGCAAAAACTACTATTAAAATTGCAAAAATAAAACTTAAAAGTCTTCTCATTCTGCCCACACCTTTCATCTTTCCTTTTATATTAAAATTATACCATATCGTTATTTTATTTTAAATTGAAGTTTTAACAGTGCCTGCAATTTGCCACGCGTAATAAAGCGGTATTATAATAAATATGTACATTATTTTAAGGAGGCTTTGTTATACGGCACGTTTTGGGTTCAGCAGCCGGTGCTTGATGTTATTACAGCTTTTTTTGACAAATATTTAAAAAATTAACTGTTTTAAACGGCATGTTTCCCTGCATGCCGTTATGTTTTTCTGTATACAGAAATACTTACGCTGAAACCATTGCAATTAGTAACTTTTTTTAATAAAATAGGTACAGTGCTATCCGAAGGAGGGTATACTATGCAAAAAATTAAGTCTGTACTGGTTGCCAACCGCGGCGAAATCGCTATCCGCGTTTTCCGTGCCTGCAACGAACTCGGCATCCGCACAGTGGCAATTTATTCAAAAGAAGACACACTTTCACTGCACCGCAACAAAGCTGACGAAGCCTACCTTGTCGGCGAAGGCAAGGGCCCTATCGATGCTTACCTTGATATTGAAGACATTATCCGTATCGCGCATGAGCACGATGTAGACGCCATCCATCCCGGCTACGGCTTTTTAAGCGAAAACAGCGACCTTGCAAAACGCTGCGCCGAAGAAGGCATTATTTTTATCGGCCCGCGCCTTGAACACCTTATTATGTTCGGCGACAAAGTTAACGCGCGCGAACAGGCCAAGCTTGCCGGCATTCCGATGATTCCGGGCAGCGACGGCCCGATTTCAAGCGTTGAAGACGTTTACCGTTTTGTGCAGGCGCACGGCTTCCCCGTTATGCTTAAAGCCGTTAACGGCGGCGGCGGGCGCGGCATGCGCATGGTAAACAGCAACGAAGATTTGGAAACCGTATACAACATGGCTAAATCCGAAGCTATGAAGGCTTTCGGCAGCGATGAAATTTACCTTGAAAAATACCTTGAAAGCCCGAAACATATCGAAGTTCAGATTTTGGGCGATACGCAGGGCAACATTGTGCATTTGTTCGAGCGCGACTGCTCCGTACAGCGCCGCCACCAGAAACTGGTGGAAATTGCCCCGGCCTTTTCGCTTAAGCCCGAACTGCGCAAGGCAATCTGCGACGCAGCCGTTAAGCTGATGAAAAACGTTAATTACCTCAGCGCCGGTACGGTTGAATTCCTCGTTACCCCGGACGGCAACTTCTACTTTATTGAAGTTAACCCGCGTATTCAGGTTGAACATACCGTTACCGAAGAAATTACCGGTTTTGACATTGTGCAGACCCAGATTAAAATTGCCGAAGGCTATTCCCTGCACAGCCCGGAAATCGGCATTCCCGAGCAGGATAAAATTACCAGATTCGGCCATGCCATTCAGTGCCGTATTACCACAGAAGACCCTGCCAACAACTTTATGCCCGATACCGGCAAGCTGATTGCCTACCGCAGCGGCGGCGGTTTTGGCGTGCGTCTGGACGGCGGCAATGCTTTTACCGGTTCCGTTATTACCCCGTATTACGATTCCCTTTTGGTTAAGGCAACCACCCACGGCCTGACCCATGAAATTGCCATTACCAAAATGCTGCGCTGCTTAAAAGAATTCCGCATCCGCGGCGTTAAAACCAATATTCTGTTCCTTGAAAACGTACTGGCTCACCCCAGTTTCCTCGACGGCAGCTACAATACTTCGTTTGTTGATGAAAACACCGAACTTTTCATCTTCCCGAAAACGCTGGACCGCGGCACCAGGCTTTTGCACTACATTGCCGATGTAACCGTTAACGGCTACAACAATGTAGGCGTACAGCCCAAGCCGGAATTTGCCCCGCTCAGCCTGCCCAAAGCGTTTAAAGGCACCCCTGCCGACGGCACCAAGCAGATTTTGGATTTGCAGGGGCCTGAGGGGCTTTCCAAATGGGTTATGGACCAGAAAGAAGTGCTGTTTACGGATACCACCTTCCGTGACGCGCACCAGTCGCTGCTTGCAACCCGCATGCGCACCAACGATATGCTGAAAGTTATCGGCACTACCTCAGCCAAGCTGCCTAACCTGTTCAGCTTTGAATGCTGGGGCGGCGCAACTTTTGACGTTGCTTACCGCTTCCTTGACGAAAGCCCGTGGAAACGCCTGCGCCAGTTCCGCGAAAAATGCCCGAACATTCTGTTCCAGATGCTGCTGCGCGGCGCCAATGCCGTTGGCTACACCAGCTATCCGGACAATGTTGTTAAAGAATTTATCCGCCTCAGCGCGAAAAACGGCGTTGATGTGTTCCGTGTATTCGACAGCCTTAACGGCATTGAAAACATGCGCCTTTCACTGGACGCTGTACGCGACGCAGGCAAATTTGCCGAGGCTGCATTATGCTACACCGGCGATATTTTAGACCCGCGCCGTGATAAATACGACCTTAAATATTATGTAACCATGGCGAAAGAACTGGAAAAAACCGGTGCCAACTCCATCTGCATTAAGGATATGGCAGGCCTCTTGAAGCCGGAAGCAGCTTACCAGCTTGTTTCTGCCCTTAAAGAAGCTGTTAACGTGCCTATCCACCTGCATACGCATGAAGGCAGCGGCAACAGCATTTACACTTATGCCCGCGCTATCGATGCCGGAGTAGATATTGTTGACGTAGCAATGAGCGCTATGAGCGGCGGCACTTCCCAGCCGAGCGGCGCAAGCCTGTACTATGCACTTTCCGCCCATCCGCGCCAGCCGCACCTTGATATTAACGCACTTAACGAAATGTCCCGTTATTGGGAAAGCGTGCGTCCGTATTATAAAGCAATCGACAACACCGTTTCTTACCCCAACCCGGAAGTTTACATCCACGAAATGCCTGGCGGCCAGTACAGCAACCTGCAGCAGCAGGCTAAAGCAGTAGGCCTCGGCGAACGCTGGGAAGACATTAAAGATATGTACCACCGCGTTTCCATGATGTTCGGCGATATTATTAAAGTAACGCCGTCTTCCAAAATGGTTGGCGATATGGCACTGTTTATGGTGCAGAACGACCTTACCGAAGAAGACATTTACGCCAAAGGCGATTCTCTCAGTTTCCCGGCTTCCGTTGTAGAATTCTTTGAAGGCCGCTTGGGCGTACCGTATCAGGGCTTCCCGCAGAAGCTGCAGCAAATTATCCTTAAAGGGCGCAAACCTATCGAAGGCCGCCCCGGCGCTGCACTGCCTCCGGCAGATTTTGAAAAAGTACGCGCCAGCCTTGCGGAAATGGGCGCTCCGACCAGCGACGAAGCCGTAAGCAGCTACTGCCTGTACCCGAAAGTATTCAGCGACTGGGCAGTACGCCATGCCGAATTCGGCGATGTTTACGTACTTGATACGCCTACCTTCTTCTTTGGCATGAAAACCGGCGAAGAAATTAAAGTTGAAATCGAACAGGGCAAAATGCTCGTTATCAAGCTTTTGCAGATAGGCGAAGCAAACGAAGACGGCATCCGCACCATTTTCTTCGAATTCAACGGCCTGCCGCGTGAAATCGATATTAAAGACAGAAATGTTAAATCTACCAACGTAACGCGCAGAAAAGCCGATAAAACCAACCCCGGCGAAATCGGCGCAACCCTTTCCGGTTCCGTTGTTAAACTGCTGGTTGAAAAAGGCCAGGCTGTAGAAAAAGGTACCCCGCTTATTGTAACCGAAGCAATGAAGATGGAAACCACCATCGCAGCACCTATCAGCGGCATTGTATCGCAAATCCACGTAGCGGCCGGCAGCCGTATCGAAAGCGGCGACTGCCTGATGGAAATTGAAATCAAGGCATAAAAATAAACAGTAAAGTATAAAATCCCCCGCCTTTACAGGCGGGGTATTTTTGCGTAAAAAAATCTCCAGCTGCATTCCTCTACTACAGCTGGAGTAAAAATTTCAGCGGTGTTGTGTTAATTTAAAATTACTTTAGGCATACTCTGCATCCAACCGTTGTAAAATCAAATTAATTTTGTGAGATACTTTGTTCTTCGTAAGATTTGTCTACTCATTAGAATTGAGATTTGAAGAGCCGAAGTATGGATATTTCACTTCCCTGCATTAACACCGCAGAAATTACAATAAAACCACTATATAATAATTTTAAGGAGAAACAATTTGTTTAAACTTATAAACCTAAAACACCAAAGAACACGAAGCAGATAACTGCCGAAACAATTGACATTGAGAAACCCCAAATAAGAAGTTTACGGAATAATTTACTTGCATCTTCATATTCAGCCGCTGCAGCCAAACACATAGCACCCATACCACTAAGCGGAGAAGTATCAACAAGATGTGCGCCTACGTTAATAGAAGAACAAAGTGCAATCGGATCGCAGCCGGTAAGTTCTACAAGGCCAGGAGCCATAGAAAGGAATGTAGGCATTACAACGCCGGAGGAGCTTGAATATGCAGAAATAATAGCCGCAACAAGTGTTACCCAGAAAGTAATACTAACAGGTCCGGAAACCTGAGTCATTACATCAACCAAGAAGTTTAAACCACCGGTTGCATCCATAACTTCAATCAAAATCATAACACCGCAAACCATCATAATAACGCCCCAAGGCATTACTTTAATAGCTTTCTGGCTATCACCAGAACCGGTGCACATTAAAATAATTGAAAGAATAAATGCGACGGTACCAACATCAGTCGTTATGTTAGCAATCCATTTCGGAAGAGTACCTTTAATGCCAGGAAGACCAGGAACTACAACTAAAACTACCAAGGCTACCATAGCAATAAGAGTAATCCATTGATGTTTGGTAAACGGTTCAGGTTTCGGAGCGATGGTATCAATATCAAGATCAGCACCACGTGTTTCACGCAACCATTTTAAACCGCCCATCAGTAAAAAGCCCATTAAAGTAACAAAGCCTTGAGCAATTTCACAATTTAAATGAATTTTCCAACCAAGGGTAGACAGATAATCTGCCGGTATACCTAACGCTTCTGCATTTTGCGCTATAATTGTATTACCAATGATACCAGTAGGAGCAAGCGGTGACAATGCTGCACCGTTAGTAGAACCTACAAGGATAAGCGTCATCAGAAACATCGGCATTTTAATTTTATTAGCAATAGCCATTGTTAAAGGTGCCATCAATGCACAGGCGGCAATATTGCCAGGACCAATAGTTGCCAAAATATTGGAAAGAACAAAAATCATTAACGGAACAAGCGCCACATTACCGCCACATAAACGTAATGATTTGTCTGTCAACTTTTGCAGCGTGCCATTGGTTTGCGCCATACCGAACATAAATGTTACGCTGGCCAACAACATAAAAGTATTGGTAGCAAACATACCAAAAGCTTTATTACCAGGAATATTCGCAAAAAGGCCACCTACCAAAAGCCCTAAGCCAATGCCCAAAAAGCCAACATTGATTTTTTCATTAACACAGCTGATAGCAATTAAGAAAATCAACGCAACAATCGACATAAATGCCGGAAAGGTAATATCTAAACCAAACATAATTTCACCTCTTTCCAGACACTAAACAGGCCGATTTCGCCATATTATACATTATAATAATTTGCTTAAAATTTTTATAATTTTCATTTTACGGCCAGTTCAATGTCCGCCTATTATCGTCATAAAAAATTAAGTAAATTTAATAGCATGCCTGCCTTTTTTCCATAAGGTTTAAACGGCCGGTCTGTGCCCATAAAAGCGATGGATGTTTAATTTCCACTTTAGCCGTTGTCTTTTCACTACTATACATTACTACATATACAGCTGCACTAATAGCGGCCATTATATCCTGCTGAACATCTGGCGGGGCGGCCTGCGGAGCAGGCGCTACCGCAGGTGCTACTGCATGCTGTTCTTCGGTATGTTCTTTCTTTTTGCTGCCAAAAAGTCCAAAGAATGACATAACTTCCACCCCTTTACATCACAGCGGAATATTGCCGTGTTTTTTAGCCGGACGGTTTTCGCGTTTGGATTCAAGCATACGTAAAGCATTGATAACAACCGGGCGCGAATCCTTAGGCTGAATTACCATATCAACCATGCCTCTGCTGGCTGCCTGATACGGAGTTGCAAAATTTTCGATGTATTCTGCTGTTTTTGCTGCAACATCCGGATCCTTACGGAAGATGATGTTAGCTGCACCAGCCGGGCCCATAACCGCTACTTCTGCCGAAGGCCATGCAATAACCTGATCAGCACCAAGTTCCTGAGCACACATTGCAATATAGGAACCACCGTACGCTTTACGTGTTATAAGCGTAATTTTAGGAACTGTTGCTTCGGAATATGCATAAAGCATCTTAGCGCCGTGACGGATAATGCCGCCATATTCTTGGTTAGTACCCGGCAAGAAGCCTGGAACGTCAACCAGGTTCAAAAGCGGAATGTTAAACGCATCACAGAAGCGGATAAACCTTGCAGCTTTATCGGAAGCGTTGATGTCAAGGCAGCCTGCCATTACTTTCGGCTGGTTGGCAATAATGCCAACACTCTGCCCATCCATGCGAGCAAAGCAGGTAATAATGTTCATCGCATAATATTGCTGTGATTCATAGAATTCACCATTATCAACGATGCTCTTAATGACTTCTTTCATATCATAAGGATGATTAGAGTCATCCGGAATAATAGTATTTAAGGACATATCCGCTCTCTGAGGATCATCACCAGTTTCCATAATCGGAGCAGTTTCCATATTGTTGGACGGGAGGAAGCTTAACAGATGACGGATTTGTTTGATGCAGTCCTCATCGTTTTCTGCCGCAAAGTGAGCAACGCCGGAAGTCTGGTTGTGGGTCATAGCGCCACCGAGTTCCTCCTGGGTAACTTCTTCGCCGGTAACGGATTTAACAACTGCCGGACCGGTAATGAACATTTTGGAAGTGTTCTTTACCATGTAAATGAAGTCGGTCAGAGCCGGGCTGTAAACAGCGCCGCCTGCAGAAGGACCCATGATTGCGGAGATCTGAGGAACAACACCGGATGCGCAGGTGTTTTCAAAGAAGATCTTGCCGTAACCGCCCAGAGCGTCAACTGCTTCCTGGATACGAGCACCGCCGGAATCGTTCAGGCCAACGCACGGAGCACCCATTTTGAGAGCAAGGCGCTGTACTTTAACGATTTTGTTAGCATGCATTTCGCCGAGGGAGCCGCCTTCAACGGTGAAGTCCTGAGCGAATACATAAACCAGACGGCCGTCAACAGTGCCGTAACCGGTGGTTACACCTTCGCCCGGGAGTTCTTTTTTGTCCTGACCGAAGTTGGTGCAACGATGCCTTACGAAACGATCCAATTCAACGAAGCTACCTTCGTCAAGTAATAACGCGATTCTCTCACGTGCAGTCAATTTGCCGCTTTCATGCTGTTTAGCTACTTTCTTTTCGCCGCCAGCAGCAATAATATGCTCAGAAAGTTTGAGCATTTTCTCAATTCTTTCTTGTGTCGACAACTTTGCCACCTCCATCAAAATTTAAAAACTTAAGTGAAATTTTATTTTTTTGCAGGAGCACAAAGTTCAAGTAAAATGCCTACAGATTTCGGATGTACAAAAGCAATATCCATGCCGCCGGCGCCACCGCGCGGAGCTTTATCAATCATAATACCGCCTTTTTCCTGTACACCAGCGATAGCAGCTTTAATATCATCAACTCGTAAAGCTACATGTTGAATTCCTTGACCGTTTTTAGCGATATACCTGCCGATAGGTCCATCGCCATTTTCAGTAATATCTACCAAAAGTTCAAGCAAAGTTTCACCGCAAGGAATGAATACAGTTTTTGCGCCTTGTTCTTCAACAGTTTCTTCACCAGAGCAAGGAAGTCCTAATATTTCCGTATAAAACTTTTTGGAAATATCCAAATCCTTACATGCAATACCTACATGATCTACACAAATTACTTTAAACATATATATGCCTCCTTAATATTTTTATTTCCCGGGAAAGCTTAACTAAAAGCTTTCCCGGTTAAAATATTATTTTACATGTTCGTTGATAAATTCAACGATCTTCGCAGTCGGAGTGCCAGGGGTAAATACATCAGCAATACCTGCAGCTTTCAATCCGGGAATATCAGCATCAGGAATTACGCCGCCGCCAATAACCAGAACATCTTTCATCCCTTTTTCCTTTAAAAGTTCTACAACTTTCGGGAACAACGTATTATGAGCACCGGAAAGCAAGCTTAATGCTACAACCTTAACATCGTCTTGCAATGCGGCTTCAGCAATCTGTTCAGGCGTCAATCTGATACCAGTGTAAATTACTTCAAAACCTGCATCACGTAAAGCGCGAGCTACTACTTTAGCTCCACGGTCATGTCCGTCGAGTCCGGGTTTAGCTACCAAAACTCTAATTTTATTTTCCATGTTTATTCCTCCTGATTAAAAGCATTCTGCCAATGCTTTTTTAAAGTTATCATGTTCATCCAAAGTTGCAACAAGGTTAACAAGTTTCTTGCACACTTCTTCTCCATATACAGGAACAGAAAGATCCATAAATTTTTCAACAGTTTCATCCCAGGTCATCGGGTTAGGAGGATCACCTTTTGGATATTCAACAAATTTGGTATAAGTTTTACCATCTTTGCAAGCAATAGTAAGTTCAACCGCCCAACGATCAGGTTTTTCAGTATATTCTTTATCCAGCTGCGGATCAACAATAACCTCAATATTTTGCATTACACGCTGAATTTCATCGTTATTAAGATTTTCATCAACAAACTGGTCTATGCCAAGTTTTCCGTATTTAATCATTGTAGCTACGCAATACTGAATGGAGAATTTAGCACCATAAGGATTTTTAGGATGGGAATTATCAACCAGCTGTTTTACAATGCGGTTACTTTTGATAGTAACTTTTTCTACATCTTCAAGCTTTAAGTTTTGCTCGTTTCTCAACAACTGAGCTGCATAACTTGACGGATGGGTATACTTGCAGCAAGAAAATGGTTTAAAAGAGTTGTTATCAATTTTAAAACCTTTAATATCTTCTGTAAGTTTTTCCCAATGCGGATTGGTAAGCATTGCACGGCAAAAGCCTTTATCACCATCAAGAATTTTTTCTGCCGCCGTAAAACCGTTTGCAGTTAGTTTAGCAGATAAAATGCCAGCGAAATTTGCTTTGCCAACATGCAAAGTTTTACTCATTGCACCGTCTATTACAAATTCCCACAACCCGGCGGCTTGAGTACCTGCTGTACCGAGGCACTGTACCATCTGGTCGGTATTGAATTTTTTAAGGTTGGCGACTGTTACTGCCGAAGAAAATACGCCGCAGGTTGATGTAGTATGCCAAAAATAGTATGCTTCGGGATTGACAGATTCACCGATGCGGGCACCTGCTTCATATCCGGCAACAAGAGCCGCCAATATATCTTTACCACTCAGTTCTTCATCCTCTGCCACAGCCAACGCGGAAGGAACGGTTACGCAAGCCATGTGAATAATTGACGGATTATGCAAATCGTCAAAATCCTGAGAATGAGAAGCAGCGGCATTAAGCATCGCTGAGTAAAGCACAGAGTTCGAAGCACCTTTTTTACCATTTAACATAATCGCTTTTGTGCCGTCTGCACTATTACCCAGTGTTTCACTCATAATATCCATGTTTTTCTGGGTCCAGCCTCTAATACTAACGCCAAGATAATCCAGAATATATTGTTTTGTCATTTGAATAGTTTCTTGCGGCAAATCTTCAAATTTGATATTAGCAACTCGGTTTGCCAAATGCCTGGTCATAGACTCCATATCATTCACCTCTTTGTCTAAAAATTTTATATTTTACCTATTACTCATTAATAATAGATAGACGGTTTGAATTCGCCGAATTCTTCACGCAGCACGCCGCAGATTTCGCCGAGCGTTGCATAAGTTTTAACAGCATCAATCAGGTACGGCATCAGGTTTTCGGTACCTTTAGCTGCCGCGCGCAGTTTTTCAAGGGAAGCTTTAACCGCAGCATTGTCACGGTTTGCTTTCATCTTTTCTACTCTTGCAATCTGGCGTTCACCAACTGCAAGGTCAACGGTGAGTACATCCTGCTCTTTAGCCTGTTCTTTGTTGTCAACATATTTGTTAACACCAATAACGGTGCGTTTACCGGTTTCGATATCACGCTGGTCGGCAAAAGCATTACGTGCCATTTCCTGCTGCATGTAACCCTGTTCAATTGCTGCAACAGCACCGCCCATTTCGTCAATTTTCTTGATGTATTCATATGCTTCTTTTTCAATCTGGTCGGTCAGGCTTTCTACATAATAGGAACCAGCCAGCGGGTCGATGGTGTTGGCAATGTTGCTTTCATAAGCAAGCAGTTGCTGAGTGCGCAATGCCAAAGTTGCGCTTTCTTCCGTCGGGATAGCAATTGCTTCGTCATAAGCGCAGCATGCCATGGACTGAATACCGCCAAGCACGGCGCTCATTGCCTGCCAGGTAATGCGGATAGCGTTAATCAAAGGCTGCTGTGCGGTAAGCACGCTGCCCGCAGTATGAACATGTACGCGCAGCATTTGTGCTTTCGGAACGGTTGCACCATAGCGTTCTTTCATAATACGTGCCCACAGGCGGCGGGCTGCACGGAATTTAGCAACTTCGCTGAAGAAGTCAAGACCGGCCGTGAAAATCCAGCTGATGCCCGGTGCAAAGTCGTCAACCTTCTGACCTGCTTTAATGGCTGCATCAATATAAGCCATAGCATTGGCAAACGCAAAAGCAATCTCCTGTACTTCGGAGGCGCCAGCTTCGCGGATATGGTACGCGCCTACGCTGATGGTATTCCATTTCGGAATGTTCTTGGAGCAATACTCAAAAGTATCGGTTACAAGGCGCATGGACGGGCGCGGCGGGAAGATATAGGTGCCGCGGGCGATGTATTCTTTCAAAATATCGTTCTGAATAGTGCCGCGCAGCTGCTCGGGTTTAACACCTTGTTTTTCGGCAACGGCAACATACATAGCCAAAAGCACTGCAGCCGGTCCGTTAATCGTCATGGAAGTACTTACCTTATCCAGAGGGATGCCTTCAAACAAAGCTTCCATATCGGCAAGGGAATCGATAGCAACGCCTACCTTGCCAACTTCGCCGTGGCTCAGTTCGTGGTCACTGTCAAGGCCAATCTGCGTCGGCAAATCCATTGCTACAGAAAGGCCGGTTTGCCCTGCTTCCAGCAGATATTTATAACGTGCGTTGGTTTCTTCGGCAGTTGCAAAGCCTGCATAAGCACGCATCGTCCACAGACGGCCGCGGTACATAGTCGGCTGAACACCACGGGTAAACGGATACTGTCCAGGAAAACCTAATTTTTCGCAATAATCAAAGTCTTGAACATCCAACGGAGTGTAAATACGCTGTCCCTCAACTTCTTTACGTTCAGGGAATTTAGCAATCGCTTTTGCTACTTTTGCTTCATAAGCCTCTTTTTCCTCAACAAGTTTCTGTTTAGGATCTTCAGCAAATTCCTTTTCAAGTTCTTTACCTAATTCAAGTTCTTCTTGAAGTCTCTTTTCTTCAGACATATTTTTTCTCTCCTTTACTTTTTAATTATTTAAAATGGGTATTACGCATCGTGCCGGTTTGCATGCAATCCAAGTGCATTTTAAATGCCTGTGCCAAATCATGCGGAATATGACCCATATGTTTTTTCTGAGAAATTTCAAGATATTCCAACAACATCGGACGATAATCAGGATGTGCGCACTTGTTGATAATAAGTTTAGCTCTTTCAACAGGTCCAAGGCCTCTGATATCCGCAACCCCCTGTTCAGTAATAAATACCATCGTATCATGCTCGGTATGATCGGCATGAGTTACAAACGGTACAATTCTCGAAAGATCTCCGCCTTTAGCTGTAGATTCTGTTGAGAAAATTGAAATATAGCCATTACGCATATAATCGCCACTACCACCGATACCATTCAAAATTTTAGTACCCATAACATGAGTAGAATTTGCATGCCCATAAATATCAAATTCTGCCGGAGTATTAAGTGCAATTACACCCAAGCGGCGAATAATTTCCGGATGGTTACTGATATCAAGCGGTCTCAAAACAATGGAGCGGCGATATAAATCCGGATTAGCTCTAAATTTCTCCAATACATATGGAGAAGGAGTGAATGCACATCCGGAAGCAAATTTAACTTTACCGCATTCAACAAGATCAAAAACCGCATCTTGTAAAATTTCAGAATATAATTCCAGATTTTCAAATTTTGAATTTTTAAAACCTGAAAGTACCGCATTAGCAATACTACCTACACCAGACTGCATCGGCAGCATTTCTTTTGGAATAAGTTCACGTTTTTGTTCTGTTTCCAAAAAGTCAATTAAATTTTCAGCAATCTTAATCGTTGCGCCTTCAGGAGCAGCAAGATTTCTTACATGGTCAGGAATATTAGATTCCACAATGCAAGTAATTTTATCAAGCCCACACTCTACGTAATTTGTACCTACACGGTCACCAGCATGGTAAATAGGAATTTCACGTCTATAAGGAGGTTTGGGCTGAATATAAATATCATGCATTCCTTCCAATTCTAATGGCTGCGCGGTATTAACTTCGACAATTACCTTTTTAGCATGTTTCACAAAAATAGGTGTATTGCCAACGCCAGGTCCCAAAATCAGGTTGCCATCTTCAGTAATAGCAACAGCTTCAACAATGGCAACGTCAACATCGCCAAAAAATCCATAATTAACCATTTGGCCAAAATGGCTGAGATGAATATCTATATACTTTATGGTTTGATCATTTATGCCTTTCTGCATGGATCTATTAGAATATGCATAATACGGCACACGGCTTGCAATACCATCTACAGCTGCCAGAGCTTCTTCAATTTCCGGTCCAACAGAAGCGCCTGTCCATAAATTAATACGGCATTTTTTGCCTGCTTTAATTTGTTTAGCAAGAGCCAAAGTTGTTTCTTTAGGATATCCGGAAGGAGTAAACCCGCTGGTGCCAACATTCATGCCATCTTTAATCATGGCAGCGGCTTCTTCCGGAGTAACAATTTTGTCAAACAGCTTAGGATTTCTAAGCCTTGTCTTATCAAGCATTTTCATCCCTCCATGCCTATTCTTTTTAAGAAGTTAATCCTTAAAATAAATTTTCATTTATATTGTTTGAAGCAAGCAGCAAATTTTTAATTTTTTATAAACTACTCATTTTATTTTAAGGATAACTTCTCTTCTTACTTGTACTATAGCACCTTTGGATGTATAATAAAAATATCAGATTTTCATTGCTATTATTACTTTTAGCTATATCAAAACGGAGAATAAAACTATGAATATTCATTATTACAAAAACTTTATAAAAATTGCAGAATTAGGAAATATTTCTACCGCTTCAAAGACTTTATTAATAGCACAACCATCCTTAAGCAAGCAAATAAAAACATTAGAAACAGAATTTGGCACTCCTTTATTAAAAAGGAATGCCAGAAATGTAGAATTAACAACAGCCGGTGAAATTTTTTACCAAAAAGCAAAATTAATTTGCGAAATCAATAACACTTGTTACGATGAAATACACTCAAATATTCTTGGAAACAAAGGTAAACTAAAAATTGGTATTACCATCTCTTATCCCGACTGGTACATAGAAGATTTATTTAAAAATTTTTCTGATTTATATCCAGATATCACTTATGATATACGCGAAGATTCATCAGACCAGTTAATGAACTTACTGAGAAAAAGCATTATTGAAGTTGCTCTTATTAGAACTCCGCTCCACATAAATCCTATTTTTCAATCATTTGGTGGCATTGAAGAAAATTTTATGGCTGTTTACCATAAAAATAATCCCTGGTTACCTCAAGACGTAGAGTCAATTTCAATTAATCAATTAAGGAATGTACCTTTAAGTATTTCCCACGGCTTTAAAGAACGCGTACAACAAATGTTTAATGAAGCAGGTTTCGAACCTAAAATTCTTAGTGTTAACGCATCACGTACTACTACATTAATGTGGACACGTTTAGGTAAAGCGGTAGGTTTGGTAACAACTTCATCATTTAAAAATTTAGAAATAACTCCCACTATAATTTGTCGTCCCATAACTGGAATTAACACCATAGCGCAAAGATCTTTTGTTATATTAAAAAATGCTAATTTGTCATCTGTAACTAAATCTTTTATAAATTTTGCTACAGATAAAACTATTTTTTAACTCGGTATAATAAAAAAATAGGAATACCAAATTTGGTATTCCTATTTTTGTTCAAATTATGCTTTTTTATTATTACTTCTCATTCATCAACCTTGTACCAGAACGGACGGAGGAAGTGCAGGTAGCATACTTCGCCGGTTTCAGGGCCGTGGTCGCGGCGGCCAATCTGTACGCGCACTTCCTGGTCGCCTATTTTTACAAGGTAGTCGATAATTTCGCCAAGAAAGGCTTTGCGCATTACAACACCGCGTACTGCGTTGATATCGTTTTCATTTGTGAACCTTATTTCAGTCGGGCGGCTGGCAAGGTTAAATACGGCTTCACCCTGCATGCGCGCCGGAACAACAAGCCCCTGCGGCAGCGGGCGGTTATCGCCCTTAATGCAGGCTGCGCCGTTTTGCCATACCACATCGGTAAAGCTCGATACGCCTATGAAGCTGAATACAAATTTATTTGCCGGATTGTTATATACATCAAGCGGCGAATCAATCTGCTGCATTACGCCCAGCTTCATAACAAGAATGCGGTCAGAAAGCGCCATGGCTTCCGACTGGTCGTGCGTAACGTAAATAATGGAAAAACCGTATTTACGCTGCAAGTCTTTAATTTCAAAGCGCATTTCCTCGCGTAGATGCGGATCAAGGCTCGAAAGCGGTTCGTCAAGCAGCATAACGTCAGGGTTAATGGCAAGCGCACGCGCCAGCGCAACACGCTGTTTGCCGCCGCCGGAAAGGCTTGCCGGGCTTTCGTTGGCTGATTTTAAAAGGTTTGTTGCCGTAAGCGCGTCTTTGGTGCGCTGCTCAATTTCTGCCGCAGGCAGTTTGCGCAGCCTCAGCGGAAAAGCAACATTTTCATAAACACTCATATGCGGCCATACGGCAAAAGCCTGAAACACCATGCCGAAATTGCGGTTTTCGGGCGGTGTATAATGATGCTTTTTAGGAGATGACAACAAACGGTCGCCAACCCATACTTCGCCGTCACTTAAATCCTCAAAGCCTGCCACCATACGCAGGGTAGTTGTTTTTCCGCAGCCGGAAGGACCAAGCATGGAGAAGCACTCGCCTTTGCCGATTTCAAGGTTCAGGTTATCTACGGCAGTAACATTGCCAAAGCGTTTTGTAACGTTAACTAAGCGTATATAAGACATGACGGTTACTCACTCACTTTCTTGGTAAAATGGTTAATCAGCATCTGCCCGCAGACGATGATGATAAGGGCGATACCAGCCAGCGCGGTACTCATAACGGTTTCGCCGTCCTCGTTAAGAGTATAAATGGCAACGCCGATAGTTCTTGTGGTAGGCGCATACAGCATAATGGATACCGTTAGTTCACGCAGTGCCGGCAGGAAGATTAAGAAGAACGCGCTAATCATACCCGGGCGAACCAGCGGAATAACAATATCTTTTAAGGACTGCCACATGGTAGCGCCGCAGGAACGCGATGCTTCCATCAAAGAATCGTGTACCTGTTCCAGCGCGGCACTGTTAGCCTTTAAGCTGAATGCCATATAACGGGCAATATAGGCAACGAGGATAATCCAAACCGTGTTATACAGGTTAATGCCGAATTTACCGCTCCACGCCAGGATAACGCCCAGCGCAATAACGGAGCCCGGTACGGAGAACGGCAGCATGCCGAGGAATTCCAGAATGCCTTTGCCGCGTACTTTCATCTTAACAATAACGTAAGAAATCATTACGCCTGCAAACATGGTAATAACTGCTGCTGCAAGGCCTAAAGTTACGCTGTTGAAGATAGCGTCTTTGGTTACTTCGTATTCAAACAGAATGTATTTGTAGTTATCAAGTGACAGGTTTTCCCAGGTAAGCGGCAAACCGTAAGTGCTTACGCCGCCAACAAGGAAGATAACCACGGTAGGAAGAAGAATGGTAAAGCCAATATAAGCCAGGCAGAAGAACAGCAGCGGATAACGCAGCCCGCGCAGTTTCAGTTCCATCGGGCGGAAGCTCTTGCCGCCGATAATCTGATAATGGCCGCGGCTCAAAACCTTCTGCTGTGCCCAGATGATAAGCGCAGCCGTTACAACAAGCACCGTTGCAAGTACCGTACCGGTACGGATAGAATCGAAGCTGCCGCCGCTCTGGTGAATCTTTTCGTAAATAAGCGTCGGGATGTTGTAAATACCCTGCTCAATGCCAAGTACCGCAACCGTGCCGAAATGTGCCATGGAATACAGCATAATCAGCAGCGCGCCCGACATAATGGAAGGCAGCACCAGCGGAATGGTAATTTTGCGGGTAATGGTAAACAGACCGGCACCGGAAATACGCGCCGATTCTTCCAAAGTCGGGTCCATGCGCTCCAGTGCGCCGCAAACCTGTATAAATACAAACGGGAATAAGTACATAACTTCTACCAGGCTGATGCCGAAGTAGCTGTAAATATTAAATACAGGTTCCGTAAGGCCAAAGGTTTCCATAAAGAACGTATTGATATAGCCGGAGTTCGGAGAAAGAAGCATCTTCCACGCCAAAGCGCCTATAAAGCTCGGCAGCATAAACGGCACAAGGAACAGGCTCTTCATAAAAGTTTTGTACGGCAGGTCGGTACGGGTAACAAGCCACGCAAAAAACGTGCCTACAATCGTACTGCCAATCGTCGTCATGCTGGCGATAATCAGCGAGTTTTTCAATGCCTGGAAAGTTTCAGGCTCGGTAAGTACAGCATAAAAGTCGCTGCTATTAAACGTGCCGTCAACAAAAAAGGCGTTAAACAGAATTAAAAGTACAGGCCACGCAACAAAAATAACCAGTACGGCAATAGAAATTAAAAGAATTATCTGAGCTACGCCAAAACCGGAATCCTTTTTAATTGTACTCATAATTCTTCCACCTCCTTCAGCTGAGCCGCATCAAACCAGTACAGGGCACGGAAATTTACAACACATTCCTCGCCCTCGTTAAACATCAGTTTCTCGGAAATCGCTTCATGCGTTACAATTTCCGTACGCAGATGCTCACCGTCAATTTCAATCATATAGTCCATAGTTGCGCCAAGGAAGTTGGCACGTTTAATAATGCCCTTCAGCCCTGTGCCACCGCGGCTAATAATAACGTCCGACGGGCGGAAAGCCGCAACCCAGTTTTTAATGCCGCTGCCCTGCGGTTTTTCCCACGGCACCTGCTGCGTGCCGCTGCCGACAAGGTAAGCACCGTTTTCTTCGCGTACGCCAAGGAAATTGGCAATGCCCATAAATTTAAAAATGAACAAATCGGCAGGTTTTTCAAAAATTTCGTACGGCGTGCCAATCTGGCGGATATGGCCGTTGTTATCCATAATGGCAATACGGTCGCTGATGGCAAGCGCAACTTCCTGGTCATGCGTTACATACATAACCGTTATGCCGAACTGGCGCTGCAAAGCCTTAATCTCAAAGCGCATTTCCTCACGCAGGTTAGCGTCAAGGTTGGAAAGCGGCTCATCCAGAAGCATAACCGAAGGGTCCGCAACCAGTGCGCGCGCCAGTGCAACACGCTGCTGCTGACCGCCGGAAAGCTCTGAAGGCAGGCGTTTGTCGAGCCCTTTCATACCGACAATATCAATCATCTTCATTACTAATTTATCAATTTCTTCTTTCGGGCGTTTTTCCATTTTCAGCGGATACGCAATGTTATCGTAAACCGTCATGTGCGGCCAAACCGCATAATCCTGGAACACAATGCCCAACCCGCGCCTTTCGGGCGGAATATACTCACCGCTGGCGCTGTCGGCAACAACGGTATTATCAATAATAATACGGCCTTCATCCGGAACTTCATGCCCGGCAATAAGGCGTATCAAAACCGTTTTGCCGCAGCCGGAAGGGCCAAGCAGAGTAAAGCACTCACCTTTTTTTATGCCAAGGTCAAGGCCTTTATGTACCTGATGCTTGCCGTAGGCTTTGGCAACGCCTTCAACCTTAATGATATCTTCCATAAGGCAACCTCCTGTAAATGTATTAACTGCAAAAACGGCGAAACGGGCAACCCCGCTCCGCCGCCTTTCTTAGCCCATTATTTAATTAGCCTTCTTATGCCAGAACTACTGTTTCATCTGCATAATATCAGAGAATTTCTTAATGGTGTCTTCTTTGGTTTTAATTGCTTCAATGTAGTCAATCTTAATGGATTTTTCCAAAGCTTCTTTCGGAGCAGGCAGATTGAATTTAGCCGGAATTTCTACATCTTCACGTACAGGAATGGTGCCCTGCTGTGCAACGAGAGTCTGTGCTTCTTTGCTGAGCAGGTAATCTACAAACTTTTTAGCTGCTTCAGCTTTGGCGCTGTCTTTAAAAATAGCAACCGGGCTCGGAACTACCAGCATTTCGGGCGGATAGCAAAGCTGCAGGTGTGCGCCTTTTTCGATTTTAGCATTGGTAATATAGTCTACTGCCAAAGCTGCGGAAAGTTCGCCGGAAGCAGTATCATCGATAACCTGGCCGGAGCCTTTGCCGATACGGCCGCCGTTGGCTTTAATGTCTTCAAAGAATTTCCAGCCGAACTGTTTTTCCAGAAGCGCAACGCTCATGTAAGAAGTACCGGAAAGAGCCGGGTTGGCAATGCCGAAACGGTCTTTAAAATCAGGTTTCATCAAATCAGACCACTGGGTAGGAGCGGTTTTAATTTTATCGGTATTAATAACAATGCCAAGAGTACCAAGGCGTGCTGCATGGAAAGAGCCGTCGTAATCGCTGAACGGATTTACAGTTTCGGGTTCAACAGGGCTCTTGTAATTTAAAAGAATGCCTTCGTTTTTCATGTTATAGAAGTCAGGAACTTCACTTGTCCAGATAACGTCGGCCAAAATTTTGCCGCTCTGGCGTTCTGCGGCAATTTTAGCCATCAGCTTGCCTGCACCGGCAGACTGGTAGTCAACATCAATGCCGGGGTTGGCTTTTTTAAAGCCGTCTACAATGCCTTTAATAAGCGATTCCTTCATGGATGTGTAAACGATGAGCTTCTGGCTGTCATTGGCAGCTTTCTTTTCTTCTCCGCCGCCGCAGCCTGCAACCAGCATCGTTAACAGCATCATCACAGAAAGCAGCCACAACGTTGTTTTCTTTAACATCATAAAACCTCCTTAATTTTCCTGCCATGCGTAACGCCAAGGCAGCTTAAAATATTGTGCGTCAAAATAAAAGTTAAAAATTTAACTGTATTTTTACTTTTATTTAACTAATATTTAACATTAATTTAACACATTATTCAGAAAAATGCAAACACATCTGTCTTTTATTTTGTATACAAAAATTTTCCGTATCAAATGATACATTTGCCCAAAACAGGATGCGCATAATAAAAAAAGCTGCCGGTAATAACGGCAGCCCTGCATAAGCCTTTCTTATTTAATTTACTGGCCGGATGTAAGTTTTAAGCCGATAATGCCTGTTAAAAGCATTGCCACAAAAAATAAACGCACCAGCGTAACCGGTTCCTTAAACAAAATAACGCCCACTATAACGGCGCCCAGCGCGCCAATGCCCGTCCAGATGGCATAAGCCGTGCCCATTGGCAGCGATTTAACCGCGTGCGCCAGAAACCAGAAACTGAAACCCATGCCGATAAAGGTTAAAACCGTAAACATTACATTGGTAAATCCGTGCGAATACTTTAAACAGGTAGACCATACAACCTCAAAAATACCCGCTATAAATAAATCGAACCATGCCATAAATTAAAACCCTCCTTAAAAATGCGGTTAAAACAAAAAATGCCCTTATTTATGTATCTTCTAAGGCCTGCGATACATAAATAAAGGCACCTGCTTAACCGGCGTTAAACAGATTGATGTAAGTATAGCACATTAAAAATTTTTTGGCAACATGTAAAAGTGCATATAACATAAATTAAAACACAAGATAACTCTAAAATAAACAATTGAGTTACTCTAAAATTTTCATAAACAAATTGTCTAATTTACCATATTGATTTTCATTAGAAACACTTTCAATTAATGGTAAAGTTTCAACCATAGGTATAATTTCATTTTCTCCAATTTTATTATCATAAACGCTCCTTAATTTATCATCTTCCGAACATTTACCATAAATTATACCCATTCCTTTAATAATATCATCATTATCAATTGTACTAATCGAAAACAAATATTTAAAAGCTAAATCTTTTATATAATGCCTTCTGACCTGCGTTATATCACTAAATTTAGCATCAATAATAAAATACTTAATTTTATTTTTTTCTTCAATTTTAATTAAATAATCAGGAACATAATAATGTCCACTGGCTTGCACATCATCATCAGAATAAATTGATATAGAATTATTTCTATATAATCCAATTCCATTTATACTAGTTTGATCAGTATCGAATATTACGGGTTGATAATACAAAGTTATTGTTCTTTGTGAATTTGAAAAGAAAAATGTATTTATAAAATTAGTATTCTTATATTTCTGTTTTTTAGAAACAGGATAAATACACTTCTCTTTTTTATAAAGGATATACCCCTTATCACTAAAGTACTTAATTAATTTAGCCAATAAATAGCTTTCATAAAGTGCTGATATTTTAATAAAAGAAAGCATAAATTTTTCCTTTGCAAAATCATAAATACCGAAATTAAACCATTTATAAATTTGCAAAAAAATTCTATTATAATGCGGTTCTGACATAAATATTGCACTAGGTCTTGGTTCTATAAGTAATTTATCCGCAGAAACCGTTAACGCATTATTATACATAATCCATAATTTGGCAAATTTATTATAAATTTCTGTAAGTTTATTCATCTTCCTTTCTAATCTTCTTTTTGTTTCAATAAACATAAAATAAGAAGAGTATACATATTCATCACTATATACTTCATTATAAGGAATTTTTTCTAAAAGATTTTGGCATTTTTCTTTTAAAAAACTTACTTCATCTACCATTTTTCGTAAAAAACTTATTATTACTCTATTTTCATAAATATTATAAGAATTAATATTTTGCAATAACAATGTTTTTTTAGGTTCGTATACACGGTTATTAATTCTTATACCAACAGTACTATTTACAGATTTCAATTGCTCAGGATGTGATACAATATATTTTAATGTATCTAAGCTCATAAACTCTAAATGATCCAAAGAATCAATAGTTAAAGCTTTTTCAATGCGAAATCGACTATTTGCTTTAAAATATCCATAACTATTTTCATATATTTCTGCAATTTGCTCAGCAAGTAAAATTTGGGATTCAAAATTAGTATATTCACTTTTCTTGAAACCAGCTAAGTTTTTTGACTTTAATACGCTATTAAACAATAAACTTTCTTGATTAATATATAAATAGTTAATCATGGCTTTTATTGATTCATTTATATCAGATTTTCGTACTAATACAGGTATATAATCTGAATAGTAAAATTTTTCATCTCCGTTTTCAAAGATAAATTTTAAACTTATCTCAACAAAACCATAACAATCCAAGAAAATTCTTTTATCGCTGATAGATCTTAAAGGAAAATAAATTTTACCATCTTTATACACTGATTTTTCATATTCATCATTAATATAAACACATACATCTTTTATTATTGAAATATCTTTACTTTCAATAATAAACTCGTAGCTAATATCTGAAAAAACATAATTATCATTCTCAGAAAATGTTAAAAAATTTTCCCAAGTAACTTGTTTTTCAGTATTTTCAAATACTTCTATTACAAAAGGTTGTCCTTTATATGGAATTATTTTTAAAAAGACGTTCTCCATAACATAAATCACCTTTAATAGAAAAACTGATAATATTTCATCTGCTGATTACCACGTTCAATAATATCTTTTAAAATTCGTACACACATATTTAATCCATGGTTATTACAAAGACTTTTTAAATCTTCTAACCATTTTTCAAATTCTTCTCCACTACCTATGATTTTAGGTAAAATTCTTTGTGCCACAGCATAATCCAATGCTACAATTTCTGGTTCAGTTTTAGTTTCATCTGCTTCAAACGTTATTGAAGCAACATCCCAATAGCGTTTAATTGCCCTCTCAACACGCGGACTTACAGTAAACCTTTTTTCTTTTAATTTTAAAATAATAGAATTATAAATTTTTTGTACTTCTGAATTAAAAACATACTCTGCTTTATCCGGGGCAAAAGCATTAGAAAGAGATCTCCAAGAAACTAATTCGATGTTTTCATTTGGTATATCTATGTTTTTAAAAGAAATATTGTTTTGCTTTGGCAAAGATATGATCCATGCTCTATCAATTAATCTAGGTGAAAGTGTTTCCGTCGTATGATCATTATTTATTGTTGCAAAAAAATGTAAAGTTTCTGGTATTGTATAAATATAATCTTCGCCTAAATTTATTTTGCTTTGTGAGCCAAGATCATCACAAATATTCATAAAATCAGACCAGTAATATTCCATTGGGCTAAGATTTGCTTCGTCTAATAAAATTAAATATGGAAATTTACTCATCTCTCTACATTTCTCTGTATTAAGAAAATGTAATGCATCATACACTCTGCGGTTACTTCTATCAAATTTCTTAGAAAGCGGATTATAATATCCTACAAAATCTCTTTTTGAAGTCCATCCCCTTTCGACAGAAACAGGAACATATCTTTTTACATACTCTTTTTTTTCTTGACCACAATCAACTGAATCAGAAATTTTATTCAATCCAAGCACTTCTGCAAAAATATTACATATTGATGTTTTACCACAGCCTGGTTCTCCAGAAAATACCGTAAGAAAACTTTGAGTAAAACAAATAGCTATATTTAAAATTGTATTTCGGCTATAAGTAGGCCGCTTAATTTGAATATTTTTACATAAATACTCAATTAGTTCTTCTCTCGTTTTATCTTTACATAAAACAGAATTAATTTTTAACATAAGATTATCATGCTCTACATCTGCTTTTTCGGCTTCCCATTTTGCTGCTGCACTAAGCATTTCATTTGCAATGAAGCCATCAAAAGCTATGTTAAACATTTTTTCATATGAGTTAGTAATTAACTGATTAAATTTTACTTCTAAACCTTTTGTTTCATTCTCTAAATGGTTTTTATGCCATTCTAAATAATCAACTTCTTTTTTATAATCATTTTGCTTTTCTTGAAGTTTACATATATCCTCCATTAAATTATACACTTGTTTTGCCGTATTTATCTTATTACATAAATCAGCATATTTGGCATCCATTTCTAATAATTCAATTTTTTTTGCTTCAATAGCAGCTTTATTAATTTCATTTGCTTCATCTTGTTTTCTTTTTATTTCCTCATCTAATCTTCCTCTTTGTTCTATTAATTCTGACAAATTTTGTTCCATTTTATCAATTCGTTCAGAAATAGTTTTTGATTCTTTTAATTGTTCAATTAAATCTGGATGCTTCTCAATAATATTTTGCAACCATTTTTCTACATTTTCATTTTTTTGATATTTTACCAATAAATCACATATTATGTCAGTAATTGTGCTAAGTGTATAATCTACATTTTCTTCTGACGTTAAAATATCGAATAATCTATCTAATCTATTTTCTTGTATTTCTTTTGTCAAAATAGAACCAGAAAGTATGGATTCATCATAACGTTTTAACAATAAATCTATATTATCTAAATTTATGTTTTTTTCAAGAGTTACAGTGTTTTGAACGCTATCACGAAAACCATCAATTAAAACTTTATCATTAATTACATCAATTTGATGGGTTTTGGCATATTTATTTGCAATTAAAAAATTCCATTTGATTTCAGAATTACTCCCGTAATTATCTGAAACTATAACTTCTTTTATTATAACATCATTTTTATTATATCCATTAACGGTATACTTATTTTCTTTAATTTGAGGTTTTATATAATATGTAGAATCTATAGATCTGTATCCTACTATATATGGACCTACCCAATAATTTTCAAATTCAACAAAAACTTTATTACCTTCAGGAATATATTGTACATCTATTCCGACTACCACATCATTTGTAAAGTTTGATAATAAGTCGTTTTTTGACACGATATAATATATTTCATCTTTATCAATATAGCGAATTTTACCTTTATTTAACATGTTAAGAGCTTGAACTTTGTAACCAGTAGAATTTCTTTCATTTGTATTAGTTTTAAAATTATCTTGAAGATCTTCAATAGTAAACTCAAATACAAATAAAGAGTTATCAATAAATATTTTCTCCATTTGCGCCGTTTCTTCTGAATCATTCCAATTAAAAGAAAAATTAATATTTCTTCTTACAGATTCTGGTAATAAATGTTCTAAATCCGTATCTGTCAATTCCTTAATTTGTCCATTAATTATTTCAAAAATAGGTTTAAAATTAAAAAAATTAGTCGCATATCCACTTTTTTTCTCAACACAACCTACATAAACCCCCATAATTATTATCCTCCTTTTTTATTATGTTAAACGACTTTATATTAACTTTAAAATTTTTTCATATATTTTTATTATATCAGCCTGTTGTCTAAACAACAATATCTTTATTATCCTGCAACAAAAAGGCGCAAACCATACGGTCTGCGCCCTTTTTCTTTCCCTTATTTATAACTGTTTATAATATCTCTAATCTGTCTTTGTTTCCCTTATTTTACGGCTGCTTTATTTTACTGCTTCCGCAACAAGCTTGCCCATTTCTGCAGTGCTTACTTTCTTCAGGCCTTCTGCCCACAGGTCAGGTGTGCGGTAGCCTGCTTCCAGCACTTCGTCAACGGCGCGTTCCACCGCGTCTGCCGCTGCGTCCTGGTTCAGCGAGTAGCGCAGCATCATGGCAACGCTTAAAATGGTAGCCAGCGGGTTGGCAATGCCCTGTCCCGCAATATCCGGCGCACTGCCGTGGATAGGCTCATACATGCCTGCGCCGTCACCAAGGCTTGCACTCGGCAGCAAGCCGATACTGCCGGCAATGGTGCTGGCTTCGTCACTTAAAATATCGCCGAAAATATTATTGGTTAAAACAACGTCAAACTGTTTCGGGTTCAGCACCAGCTGCATGGCGCAGTTATCTACATAAAAATGGTTCAGTTCAATGTCGGGGTATTCCTTGTCACGCATTTCGGTAACAATTTTGCGCCACATACGGCTGCTGCCCAGCACGTTGGCTTTATCAACGCTTGTTACCTTGCCGCCGCGTTTGCGAGCCGCTTCAAAGGCAAAACGGGCAATGCGCTCTACTTCCGGGCGGGTGTACATTTCAATGTCGCTTGCTTCTTCCACGCCGTCGGCGTTAAGATGTGCTTCGTTATGCGTGCCAAAGTAAATTCCGCCGGTCAGTTCGCGTACAATTAAAAGGTCAGCGCCTTCGGCACGTTCCGTTTTCAGCGGGCTGAGATGCGCCGTATATTTGGAAACCTTCATCGGACGCAGGTTGCAGTACAGCCCCAGCCCTTTGCGGATGTTTAAAAGGCCTTTTTCCGGGCGGATGGAAGGGTCAACATCATCCCATTTCGGGCCGCCTACCGCACCCAGAAGCACTGCGTCGCTTGCTTTGGCACTTGCCAGCGTTTCTTCCGGCAGCGGCGTGCCGAAAGCGTCAATGGCTGCACCGCCAATCAGTTTTTTATCGTATTCAACGGTAAAGTTATATTTTTTAGCCGCTGCGTCCAGTACTTCAACGGCTGCGTCAACAATTTCCACGCCAATACCGTCGCCCGGCAGTAAAGTTATCTTCATATTATTGTTCTCCTTTAAGGTAGTTAATCAGCCCGCCGCAGTCGGCAATTTTCTGAATAAATTCCGGCAGCGGTTTAGTTTTAATGGTAATGTTTTTATTAACAATTTTAATTTCGCCCTTGGCCATATCCACGTCAAGCTCGTCACCGGCTTCGATTTTTTCCACGTCGGTGCCAATTTCCAGCACCGGCAGGCCAATGTTGATGGCGTTGCGGTAAAAAATACGCGCAAAGCTGTCGGCAATAATGCACTTAACGCCTTTAACCTTCAGCACCATGGGCGCGTGCTCGCGGCTGGAGGCGCAGCCGAAGATTTTGCCTGCCCCAACA
>OKRU01000188.1_pt1 | contig 56929 bp, 61 predicted proteins | sample 1601131 | NCBI WGS metagenome assembly OKRU01 (sample SAMEA3541558, study PRJEB24748) | human gut metagenome | biome: human gut; feature: human-associated habitat; material: faeces | place: China | collected 2012
AAACCTTATTTTCGGGGGAATACCTAAAGATACAAAAAAGCCAGCTAATTCGCAACACTTTGTGTATGAATTAGTTGGCTAATTTTATAATGTTTACTGAATATCCCGTTTTTAGATATGCCTAAGGTACAGGCGTTATTCGCTTTTTCTCTGTTTGTTTAAGTAAATGCAGATGCTAGAATATTGGGTAAATACAAATGTTATAATATTGTGATAATACAAATACGAGAAGATTGGAGGACAGAAGCTTAGGAAGATGTTTTGTACAGTTTAATTCTATAATAGTGCTGTGTTGGCAATATAGCTTATTTATAATAACTGATATTTTTACGTCAAGTTTATGCTGTATTTGTAAGATTTATCAGTGTATTATTTATAATTTGCAACTTTATTCTCGATTTTTGTGTGATTTATTTTGCATGGTTTCTCTTTTTGTATATATTTGCAATAGAATAAAAAACACGAATATATGATTACGTCTATTATCAATATTACAAGCATTATTATTTTGTCGCTACGACTTAGAAAAGGTGTAGCGTATGGGAGGTGCTTTGCATTTTGTTATTAGATTGTGCATGAAATATAAGTAACCTTTCTCATACGTATATGAGGAAGGTTTTTTTTAGTAGAAATTCTAGAAGGCAAAAGTGCAATAAATTGGTATTGATGTAATGACTTGTTTGTAATGAATTGTTTGATTTGATATAAAACTAAAAGATTTAAATATTATGAGTGATAGATTGCTTATTTTTGATACAACGCTGAGAGATGGTGAGCAGGTTCCTGGTTGTCAGTTGAATACTGTAGAAAAAATTCAGGTCGCTAAACAGCTCGAAGCTTTAGGCGTTGATGTTATTGAAGCAGGTTTTCCGGTTTCCAGTCCTGGTGATTTCAATTCTGTCATTGAAATTTCCAAAGCTGTTACCTGGCCGACAATATGTGCACTTACACGTTCAGTAGAGAAGGACATCGACGTTGCTGCTGAAGCTCTGAAGTATGCCAAGAGAAAGAGAATACACACTGGTATCGGTACATCTGATTACCACATTAAATATAAGTTCAACAGTACAAGAGAAGAAATTATTGAGCGTGCAGTAGCTGCTGTGAAATATGCCAAGCGATATGTTGAAGATGTGGAGTTTTATGCAGAAGATGCCGGACGTACAGAAAACGAATATCTCGCACGTGTTGTTGAAGCTGTCATAAAGGCTGGTGCTACAGTTGTCAATATTCCTGATACAACCGGTTACTGCCTCCCTTCTGAATACGGTGCAAAAATCAAATATCTCTGTGATCACGTAGCAGGAATAGAGAATGCAATCATATCAACTCACTGCCATAACGACTTGGGCATGGCCACTGCAAACACAATCAGTGGAGTTATCAACGGTGCCCGTCAGGTAGAGGTGACAATCAACGGAATAGGCGAGCGTGCCGGAAATACTTCTCTTGAAGAGGTTGCAATGATTTTGAAGTGCCACAAGACTTTGGACATCGAAACCAACATAAATACTGTCAAGATTTATCCAACCAGCCGTATGGTTTCAAGCCTTATGAATATGCCTGTACAGCCGAACAAGGCCATCGTCGGACGAAATGCCTTTGCCCATTCTTCAGGCATACATCAGGACGGTGTTCTCAAGAACGTGCAGACTTATGAGATTATAGATCCAAAGGATGTCGGTATTGACGACAGCTCAATCGTTTTGACTGCACGAAGCGGGCGTGCAGCTCTTAAGCACCGCTTGTCTCTCAACGGATACAATGTCGACGGTGAGGTTCTCGACAGAATCTATCAGGAGTTCCTCAAGCTTGCAGACAAGAAGAAAGAGGTTACAGATGATGATATTTTGATGCTTGCCGGTGCAACGCGTGCAGATGTACATACAGTCAAGCTCGATTATCTTCAGGTTACTACAGGCATGGGAGTTAAGTCTGTTGCCAGCATTGGTCTTGACATCGCCGGTGAGAAGTTCGAGGCCGCAGCATCCGGAAACGGTCCTGTTGACGCTGCAATTAAGGCTCTCAAGAATATCATCCGCAGAGAAATGACAATCAAGGAATTTACTATTCAGGCCATAAGCAAAGGCTCTGACGATGTAGGAAAGGTACACATGCAGGTTGAGCACGATGGACATATTTATTATGGATTCGGTGCAAATACCGATATTGTGTCAGCATCTGTTGAAGCATATATAGATTGTATAAACAAGTTTAAGAAATAATCAATGCATCATCTCGGATATTGCGGAAAGATTTGATGTAAGGAACATAAATTGTATAAGATAAATGAACACTCTTTTTGACAAAATCTGGGACGCACATGTTGTTCAGAACATTGAAGACGGCCCGACACAGCTTTATATAGATAGATTGTATTGCCATGAGGTAACGAGCCCTCAGGCGTTCGAAGGCATGCGTGGGCGCGGTTTGAAGTGTCTGCGTCCCGACCATATATATTGTATGCCAGACCATAATACTCCTACCCACGATCAGGACAAGCCTATCGAAGACCCGATTTCAAAGGCACAGGTCGACACCTTGGCGCGCAACGCCGCCGATTTCGGTTTGGCACATTTCGGCATGATGGATCCCCGCAACGGAATCATACACGTCGTAGGTCCTGAGAGAGGCTTGAGTTTGCCGGGCATGACAATCGTATGCGGCGATTCCCACACTTCAACTCATGGTGCAGTAGGTGCTGTAGCCTTCGGTATCGGTACATCTGAAGTCGAGATGGTGCTTGCTTCGCAGTGCATACTCCAGCAGAAGCCTAAATCCATGCGCATCAAGATAAACGGCAGTTTGGGAAAAGGAGTGACAGCAAAGGATGTCGCCCTCTACCTCATGTCGAAACTGACCACATCCGGTGCAACGGGCTATTTCGTCGAGTATGCCGGCGAAGTCATCGAGAACCTTTCGATGGAAGGACGGCTCACCTTGTGCAACCTTTCAATCGAAATGGGAGCACGCGGAGGATTCATAGCTCCTGACGAAACAACTTTTGCCTACATCAAAGGACGTGAGTATGCCCCTAAGGGTGCCGACTGGGACAAGGCCGTTGAGTATTGGAAGACACTCAAGAGCGGCGATGACGCCGTATTCGACAAGGAGCTTGAGTTCGATGCGGCCGAAATAGAACCGATGGTCACTTACGGCACAAACCCAGGAATGGGCATGGGCATCACCCGGTCAATACCGTCGCTCGATACTGTTGACGAAGCAGGGCAGGCTTCATATCTGAAATCGCTTGATTATATGGGATTCACCCCGGGCGAGAAACTTCTTGGAAAGAAAATCGATTATGTATTCCTCGGAGCATGCACCAATGGTCGTATTGAAGACTTCAGAGCTTTTGCATCGATTGTCAAGGGACGCAAGAAGGCCGAACACGTGACAGCATGGCTCGTACCGGGTTCCTGGATGGTAGACAAGCAGATTCGCGAAGAAGGCCTCGATAAGGTGCTCGAAGAAGCCGGTTTCGAAATCCGCCAGCCGGGATGCTCTGCCTGCCTCGCAATGAACGACGACAAGATTCCTGCGGGAAAATACTCCGTATCCACTTCAAACAGAAACTTTGAAGGACGTCAGGGACCAGGTTCACGCACAATACTTGCAAGTCCGCTTGTGGCAGCCGCGGCCGCTGTGGCAGGAGTCATAACCGACCCTCGCACCCTGATGTGATGCAAACCATTTTCATTTATTCCAGTTTTTATAATTTATTCGATGAAACAGAAATTCGATATAATAACAAGCACATGTGTGCCTCTTCCTTTGGAAAATGTCGATACCGACCAGATTATTCCGGCGCGTTTTCTGAAAGCCACAACGAGAGACGAGAAATTCTTCGGTGACAATCTTTTCAGAGATTGGCGCTACGACAAGGATGGAAACATCAAGAAAGATTTCGTACTCAACGACCCTACCTACGGCGGTGAAATTCTCGTTGCCGGCAAGAACTTCGGTTCCGGTTCCAGCCGTGAGCACGCCGCATGGGCCATTGCCGGATACGGATTCCGCGTGGTCATATCCAGCTTCTTTGCAGATATCCACAAGAACAACGAGCTCAACAATTTCGTCCTTCCTGTAGTCGTGAGCGAAGAATTCCTTGCAGAGCTTTTCAGCACCATCAAGGCCGATCCGAAGATGCAGGTTAGGGTAGACGTACCAAATCAGACAGTTACAAACCTCTCAACAGTCAGGTCTGAGCGCTTTGAAATCAATGGCTATAAGAAATATTGTCTCATGAATGCCTTGGATGACATCGACTTCCTGCTTGAGAACAAGGATAAGATTGAGGCATGGGAGAAGAAGCACGCGTAATAGAAATCATGGACACCACCCTCCGCGACGGAGAGCAGACGAGTGGTGTCAGCTTCGTTCCGCACGAGAAACTCATAATTGCCCGCATGCTCCTCCAGCAGGTCAACGTAGACCGCATCGAAGTAGCATCGGCCAGAGTTTCCGAAGGCGAGAAGGAAGCCGTGAAGAACATCTGCCGTTGGGCACGTCAGGCAGGCATGCTCGACCGTGTCGAGGTTCTCGGCTTTGTCGACGGTAAGGTGTCGCTCGACTGGATAAACGATTGCGGATGTCGCAACATCAACCTCCTCTGCAAAGGTTCCGAGAGGCACTGCCGCTTCCAGCTGAAGAAGACCCCCGAAGAGCACATTGCCGACATAAGGAAATCCCTCGAATATGCCTCACAGCTGGGCATCTCCGTCAACCTCTACCTTGAGGATTGGAGCAACGGAATGAAGGATTCGCCCGACTACGTCTTCAACTTTGTCGAGGCGCTCAAGGACAGCGGAATCAAGCGTTTCATGCTTCCCGACACACTGGGAGTGCTCAACCCCCTCGAAGTGATGGATTACATGCGCCAGATGGTCAGACGTTTCCCGGGCTTGCGGTTCGATTTCCATGCCCACAACGACTACGACCTCGCCATATCCAACGTCCTCGCGGCCGTCCTCAGCGGATGCCGTGGCATCCACACCTCCGTCAACGGCTTGGGCGAACGGGCAGGCAATGCACCTCTCTCGAGCGTGCAGGCCATACTCAAGGACCATTTCCGTGCAACTACGAATATCCGCGAGAACAAACTGAACGAAATAAGCCGTATCGTAGAGAGCTACTCAGGCATCGCCGTCCCCCCAAACAAGCCCATTATCGGTGAAAGTGTATTCACTCAGGTGGCAGGTGTGCATGCCGATGGCGACAATAAGAATAATCTTTATTGCAACGACCTGCTTCCTGAACGTTTCGGACGCAAGCGCGAATATGCCCTCGGCAAGAATTCCGGCAAGGCCAACATTCTCAAGAACCTCGAAGAACTCGGCCTCGAACTTTCTCCCGAACAGACAAGGCGTGTGACGGAGAGGATAATAGAGCTCGGCGACAAGAAACAGCTCGTCACCCAGGAAGACCTCCCTTACATCGTCTCCGATGTCCTCAAGCACTCCGCACCCGAAACCCGCGTAAGGCTCCTCAGCTACCTCGTCTCCACCGCCTACGGCCTCAAGCCTATGGCAAGCGTGAAGCTCGAAGTCAACGGGCAGGTATATGAAGAATCGGCCGTCGGCGACGGTATGTACGACGCCTTCGTGCGCGCCGTGCGCCACATCTACAAGTACAAGCTCGAACGCTCCTTCCCGTGGCTCACCAACTACGTCGTCAGCATTCCCCCAGGCGGACGCACCGATGCCCTCGTGCAGACAAGCATCACCTGGATGTACGGCGACAAGATATACCGCACGCGTGCCCTCGATGCCGATCAGACGGAGGCCGCCATCAAGGCCACCATCAAGATGCTCAACATCATCGAATCCGGCGAACATCAGGCACACGACAAGCACTACGAATCAGAAGTATAAATATTAAAAAAACAAGAGATACACACTATGAAACTTAAATTGGCAGTTTTGCCCGGCGATGGCATCGGACCTGAAATCATGGAACAGGGACTTGCCGTAGCCAAGGCCGTATGTGAAAAGTTCGGTCACGAATTGACCTACGAGTATGCAATCTGCGGAGCCGACGCCATCGACAAGGTCGGCGACCCTTTCCCCGAAGAAACCTTCCGTCTCTGCATGGAGAGCGACGCCGTGCTTTTCGCATCCGTCGGCGACCCTAAGTTCGACAACAACCCCAACGCCAAGGTGCGCCCCGAACAGGGATTGCTCGCCATGCGCAAGAAGCTGGGACTCTTTGCCAACATACGCCCCGTCACCACTTTCGACTGTCTCATCCACAAGTCACCCCTCAAGGACGAGATAGTGCGCGGAGCCGACTTCATCTGCATACGCGAGCTCACCGGAGGAATGTACTTCGGCGAGAAGTATCAGGACAACGACAAGGCCTACGACACCAACTACTACACACGTCCCGAAATCGAGCGCATCCTGCGTGTCGGCTTCGAGTACGCCATGAAGCGCCGCCGCCACCTCACCGTTGTCGACAAGGCCAACGTCCTCGCCTCCAGCCGTCTGTGGCGCCAGATAGCGCAGGAGATGGCACCTTCATATCCTGAGGTGACAACCGACTACATGTTCGTCGACAACGCCTCCATGAAGATGATTCAGGACCCATGCTTCTTCGACGTCATGGTGACCGAAAACACCTTCGGCGACATCCTCACCGACGAAGGCAGCTGCATCACCGGCTCCATGGGACTTCTCCCTTCAGCATCCACCGGCGAGCACACCCCTGTCTTCGAGCCTATCCACGGATCATGGCCGCAGGCAAAGGGACAGAACATCGCCAACCCTCTCGCCCAGATACTGAGCGTAGCCATGCTCTTCGAATATTTCAACCTCTCCGACGAAGGAGCCCTCGTGCGCAAGGCCGTCAACGCATCGCTCGATGCCGATGTCCGCACACCCGAGATTCAGGTCGAAGGAGGCGCCAAGTACGGCACCCGCGAAGTAGGTCAGTGGATTGTCGACTACATCCGCAAGGCATAATCATTTAAATCTTCATAATCAAATCAGACTCCATGTCCGGCCCATTGTGCACAGCGCAGCGGCCGGACATTTTTTCTGTCACCCCCTCCGCATCACCCCACATATCGCCCGATTTATAATATTTTATTGCACATCTTTTGCCAGTGTCATTTATTTTCACGAATATTGTTGCGTATTGAGCAGTGCCGCCGGCCGTGCGCCGTCCCCGCCACTCGTTTTCATATACAGGAGATATTTATAACTTGTTTAACTTTAAATTCTATCGCGGCACCGGTCCCCTAAACTGCTGATGCCGCATCAACATGAATCATGATCAACAGATTTGTATTGAATGAAGTTTCATACTTCGGCCCTGGAGCACGCAAGGTACTGCCTCAGCAAATCGCACGTCTTGGCCTCCACAAGGCCTTTGTAGCAACCGACAAGGACCTCCTCAAGTTCGGCGTTGCCGACAAGGTCCTCAAGGTACTCGAAGAGGCAGGCATACCCTACACCGTCTTCAGCGACATAAAGCCCAACCCCACAGTAGCCAACGTGCAGGCAGGCGTCAAGGCCTATGCCGAGTCGGGCGCCGACTTCATCCTCGCCATCGGCGGCGGATCGTCCATCGACACCTCCAAGGCCATCGGCATCATCACCAACAACCCCGAGTTCAGCGACGTCGTCTCCCTTGAAGGCGTAGCGCCGACAAAGAAGAAGTCCGTGCCCGTCATAGCCCTCCCGACCACAGCCGGCACAGCCGCCGAGGTGACAATCAACTACGTCATCACCGACGAGAAGAACGAGAAGAAGATGGTTTGCGTCGACCCTAACGACATACCTGCCATCGCCATCGTCGATGCCGAACTCATGTACACCCTCCCGAAGAGCCTCACAGCCTCTACAGGACTTGACGCACTCACACATGCCATCGAGGGACTCATCACCAAGGGAGCATGGGAAATGAGCGACATGTTCGAAATCAAGGCCATCGAGATGATAGCACGCCACCTCGAAACCGCCGTCTTCGAACCAACCAACGCCGAAGCGCGCAACGGCATGGCTGTCGCACAGTACATCGCCGGCATGGCATTCTCCAACGTAGGTCTCGGAGTTGTCCACGGCATGGCACATCCTCTAGGTGCCATCTTCGACATACCTCACGGAGTGGCCAACGCCCTTCTCCTCCCGACCATCATGGAGTTCAACGCCCCTGCAGCGCTCGACAAGTACACCGACATAGCCAAGGCCATGGGAGTGTACGCCGAAGGCATGACAAAGGAGCAGGCAGCCGACGCCGCAGTCAAGGCCGTCAGGGAACTCTCGCTGAAAGTGGGCATACCTCAGCACCTTTCCGAGCTCGGCATCAAGGAGACAGACCTTCCTAAACTCGCCGCATCAGCCATAAAGGACGTATGCACACCGGGCAACCCGCGCGAAGTAACCGAAGAGATAATCCTCGAACTCTACAAGAAAGTGCTTTAAAAATATACCGTAAAAATATATCAGTCCTTCATGACCGTGCGTCTTGCCGGTTCATGAAGGACTGCATTTTTTGTATTCTGCTGTTGCTTTGGGCGAAACAGCTGTCATAAAAATATTCAAGCGGTCGAAAGTTGCAAACATTCTTTCTGCCTGCCGGCATCAATACTTTTATATCATGTAAAGAGAATAAGAATCTGCGGGCGCTCACAGCTGAAATTCCGAGCGCTCAGAATTCTTGTTGCGAGCGCTCGGAATATCGCCGGCATGTGCTTGCAGATAATTTCTCGATTGTAAGGGCCATTGAACATTATTGTAAGAACAGAATAAAAACTTACTTCGAACAGATTACCGCAACAGCAGAATATGGTGTGAAGCCTCTGCCTGTTGCAGAAAAAAGTGCTGAATATGAGCCCTCATCCAGCATTCCATGTTCGACATATAGTATATTTGTCGTTTCTCATTGAATCCGCTTCAAATCCAAAACTTCACATACAGCTTTTCTGATATTCATTCGTGCCGTGTCGGGTTTCATGGCATCTTCGAGCGTTTGCCCTGGCGGCGTGGCCGCCCTGACCGCCTTGAATCCTGCATCCAGCAGTGCGCTTTCATTTTCTGTGCCTCCAGAAATCAGTATTGCAGGTATGCCGCACTTTTCTGCCCGCTTCATTATCCTGTAGGGCAGTTTGCCCATGAGTGTCTGGAGGTCGGAGTGTCCCTCGCCGGTGATTACCATGTCGGCATCTTCGGCAAGTTCGTTGAAGTTCACGGCATCGAGCACTATTTCTGCTCCCGGCCTGAGCTGTGCATCCAGCATGGCATACATTGAGGCACCGAGTCCGCCGGCGGCACCGCTCCCTGCCTTGTCTGTGAAATCCTTGTTGGCGGCACATTTCTTTAAAACATCTGCAATGTGGCACATGCTGCTTTCGAGTATACTGAGGTCTGTTTGCGAAGCACCCTTTTGCGGGGCGAAGGTCATGGTGGCACCGCGGGGTCCCAGCAGGGGTGTGTCGACATCGCATGCGGCTGTGAACGTGGTGCCGGAAATGAAGTCGTACATCTTTGCGGCATCGACCTTTTCAACCTTCTTCAGTTCTCCGGCGCACATGACGGGGATTGCATGCCCGTGCTTGTCGAGGAACATGGCGCCGAGTGCCTGCATCATGCCCGTTCCGCAGTCGTTCGTGGCACTTCCTCCGAGGCCCGCCATAATGTTGCGATGGCCTTTTCGGACAGCATCGCAGATCATCTCTCCAAATCCATACGTTGTGGTATGCAGAGGATTGCGCTCTTGCTCGCGCAGCAGAGGCAATCCGCAGGCGGAGGCCATGTCGATGACGGCGGTGCCGTCGGGGAGGACGGCGTATTTTGCCGTAATCAGCCGCATGAGCGGATCGTGCACGATGACCGTCTCTTCGCGCCCTCCAACTGCTTTCAGCAGTGCCTGCGCCAATCCTTCGCCTCCGTCAGCCATCGGCAGACACAGAACTTCGGCATACGGACAGATGTCTTCAACGCCCTCGGCAACAGCCCTGCCTGCATCTTCCGAGGAGAGGCATCCCTTGTAGGAGTCCATTGCGGCAATAATCTTCATATCGATATGTTTTTTTGAGTGTATGATTTATACGCAGATTGGAGAGGGCGGAGCCGTGCTGTTGTCTCGTCCTCTCCAATCCTGGATGTTTTTCTGTATGTGTTTACTTTCTGAAATCGAACATGAGGTTGATTCTCAGTCCTTCGTCGCCCGACTTGATGCGTATGTTGCCCGGCTGGCTGTTCGGGCCCTGCTGTTCAATCGGCTTGAACGACTGTATGGCTGGGATGTCGAGCAGGAAGGATATGTCGCCTTCGGGGAAGGCGGGCATGGTGCGTCGGCCTCTTGCGCGTCCTTCGGGTTCCTGAGGGGTGAAGATGCGGTAGAAGATTCCGTCGCAGCGGGAGTAGACGGTGAACGGCGCGGTGTCGCTCTCGATGGTTGCCCAGTACATGTTGGCGTGGTAGCCCTTGAACTCAGGGTATATGAGATTGTCGTAGCTCTCGCCGGTTATGGTGTTGTTGTAATCCTTGTGCCAGATGTTGTAGTTGGTGCCGGCAATGCGGTTCTTCCATACGCGGTAAGGGCCGCGTCCCATCCACTTCATGCCCTTGCATGCGGTTTCGGGATAGGAGAAGGTGAGGCCGAGGTTGTAGACCTTGGTGTCCATGAAGGCATCGTCGAATCCGCCTCCGCCGGAAGCTCTGTTGAGGAGCACGGCGTCCATGTAGAGCAGGCCCTTGTCGGTGAGACGCCACACGATGGAGTCGGCGGCACCTTTGTACTTGGCGCAGAAGACGGCGCCCTCGGGGGTGTTCTGCACGTAGCTGAGCGACGGCTCGTAGCGCATCTTCATGCCGACGGCCACAGGGCCGTTGTTGAACGGTATTTCGGTGCCGGCGCTGCGCACGGTCTTTATCATTCCGGTATTTGCATCGAAGTCGACGCTGACTTTTCCGCTCTTCAGCGTGACGGTGCCGTCGGTGTTGGATGCAGTAGCCTTTTCGGCAAGTTCGAGTGTGGCAGGTGTCTGCGCCATCTTGCGGTCGAAGTATTGTCGGGCAAACCTTATAGTCCGGCTCCATGTGCAGATGCTCTTGCCTTCCTTGTCGAATGCTTCGAGCACGAGCACGTCGCCTTCGCGGAAATTCTCGGGCAGGGTGAATCGTGCGGTGCCTGTCTCGCCCGGTGCGATGTCGGGCAGTGCTACTGCGCCCCTGGCTATTTCAGACGCTTGGCCGCCGTTCTGCATCGGTGTGCCGAGCGAGAGCACGCGGTAGGTCATCGTGCAGGCACTGAGGGAGGTGTAGGTGTATTCGTTCGTTACCTTGAAGGAGCCGTCGAAGTGGTCGGTGATGAAGAACGGCTTCAGCTGTATCGGCGACCACTGTTCTCTTATGGCGTAGAAACTGCCTTCTTTCTCGCGTCGCGGTCCTACGACTCCGTCGGGTGCGTTGGATTTGTCGGAATCGAGCACGTTGTTCTTGTCGGTGCGCTTGGGCGCTTCGTCGCAGAACACCCACACGAAGCCTCCGGCAAAGAGGGGATTGGTCAGCCAGCGGTCCCAGAAGTCTCTCAAGCCGGCACCGCCGCCCTGGTCGTACATGGCGTGCATGAACTCGGTTGGCATGAAGACCTTGTAGCCGTTGGTGAAGCGTGCAACTCCGGTGAGGTAGGCAGGGTAGTGGTGGGTGTCGAGGTCGTCGAAATCGGCCCACGGGTGGATGACGTGGCGCTTCTGCAGATGGTCGTGCTTGGCGAAGAGGCTGTCGGTGGAGTAGTTCCATCCTCCCTCATTGCCGTTGCACCAGATGATGATGGACGGGTGGTTGACGTCGCGGCGCACCATCTCGCCTGCGAGGCGTGCACCCACCTGCGAGTCGTAGCAGTTCTGCCATCCGGCAAGCTCGTCGAGGTAGACGAGGCCGAGCGAGTCGCACATGTCGAGGAAGTGCTCGTCGGGCGGATAGTGGGAGCGCACGGCGTTCATGTTCATCTGCTTGATGAGCTCGGCGTCCTGACGGCTCATGGCGGCGCAGGTGGTTCGTCCGCCGTCAACTGAGAAGGAGTGGCGGTTGATGCCTTTCACGACAAGCCGTGTGCCGTTGAGGTAGATGCCGTCCTGCGGGAAGAACTCGACGGTGCGGAATCCCACTCTCGTCTGTCTTGTCTGCACGGTCTTTCCGTCCTTGTCGCGGAGGGTGATTTCGGCGGTGTAGAGGTTAGGGTTTTCGGTGTCCCAGTTCTTAATGTCCTTCCACTCTCCGCTGAGCGTCTGGTCGCGGCGGCCGCCGGCGATTTTCAGCGTCAGGCGGTCGCGGCCGTCGGCGGTCATGACTTTCTCGCCCGTCTTGAGCGATTTGAGCGTTACGGATGCTTCGTAGCCGGTTGCATCGCCTTCCATCTCGAGGGCGACGGTCATGAGGCCGTCCTTGCGTGCGTCGATGACGAAGTGGTTTATGTTGGTAGGGGGTACGACTTCAATCCACACGGGGCGGAATATGCCTCCGTAGAGCCACCAGTCGGCCATGCGCTCTGCGGCGTTGATGGATTTATTGGCCGACTGTTTCGCCACCTCAACTTCCAGCGTGTTGTTCTTTCCGAACTTTATGAGGTCTGTGATGTCGTAGCAGAATCGGTAGAATGCTCCCTGGTGCATTTCGCCTGCCTGTGTGCCGTTTATCTTCACCACGGCATCGGTCATCACGCCGTCGAAATATATCTTGACGCGCTGGTCTTTCCATGAATTTGAAGCTTTGAACTTGTGTCTGTATGTGCCTGTTTCGTCGCTGGGTTTTTCGCCCGGCACCGTGTACCAGCGTCCGTAGGTGTAGCTGCCGTAGCCCTGGAGCTCCCAGTTGCACGGCACTTCAATCTTTTTCCATTTTCCGCTGTTCTGTCCCTTTGAGCAGAAGAAGTCCCACGTGGCGGTGTTGTCGATGCCTGTGCCCGAAAGGTAGTGGCGTTCGGGGTGGGGTGCCTGGGCAGAAGCTGTGGCGGCCGTCATGCACAGTGCCATCAGGGCCGCCTTCCAGTTTGTATTGTTTTTCATATTATAATATATAGATAAGTTATAGTGCTTCGGGTATGAAGATTTTCAGCGTGTGTAAGGGGGGTGCGCATCATTGCGCAATGCTGTTCCTTATGATGTCGGTGAGGATGGGCTTGATGCCTCCGGTGAAGCTCTCCACGGCGATGACCATCAGTATGAGTCCCATGAGACGCATCATCACGTTGTTTCCGGTTTCGCCGATGACTTTCACAAGGCGTGTCGACTCCTTGAGAATGAGATATGTCAGTATGTAGACAAGCGCTATGACGCCGACGAGCGTCAGCTTCAGATCCCACGTTTTGGCATCGTCCATGAGCATGATGCCGTTTGCAATGGCGCCGGGGCCGCAGAGCATTGGGATTGAGAGCGGTGTGATGCTTATGTCGTTGGCATATTCCCTGATTTCCTCGTCCTTGAGCTTGGTGCTGGTGAACCGCGCCTGAAGCATGTCGTAGCCGATTTTGAAAATTATGAAACCTGCCGCTATGCGGAAACCGTTGGTGGATATGCCGAAGAACTTGAAGAGGAATTGTCCGGAGAAGGTGAAGACCATGAGTATGATGAAGGAAATTATGGTTGCCCTTCTCACAATGCGCTTTCGCTCGTCGTTGTCCATGCCGTTCGTCATGGTAAGGAAAACCGGCATTGTGCCCAGAGGGTTGGTCAGTGTGAAGAACGACGTGAAGCACAGCAGGGCGAATGTAATAACGTTGGTCGTCATAGTTTTTTGTTTTAGAATCAACTACAATTTTTTTGCAAAGCGGGCGTATTCGGCATCCGCTATAGTGCAAAAATACGTAAAACATATAAAATGACAACTAAAAGGGAAAAAATGATTTTAATTAATTTTATGAGCACATGTTTTGCGATGCCCTTTGTTTTTGCGCTGTAAAGATGTCTGCGGTATTAAAAGATGTTAATATATGCACGTTTGCAGTCATTTTCAAATCTTTATGGCATATATAATTGTTATATGGTTACACAGTTTAATTGTGTCCGTATCATTCGGACTTACGTTTCATAATAGTTTTCAGGAGCGTTTGCAGATTTGAACAAGGGGATACGTATCGGTTACGTATCCCCTCTTTTTATGCAAAAAAAATGACCGGTTCCTTATGGCTGACGGTGCAGTCGGGGACCGGTCATTCATGTATCATGTGTGTCTGTATGTATGTCTCAACAGTCAGGCTTGTTGTTTCATGCCTTCTTCTTGATGCTCATGGCTGCCTTTGTGAGGAAGACAACGAGCAGGATGTATGCAACGATTGAAACGACTTCGCTCATAGGGTTTGCAAGCCACTCTTCGTTGATGAAGTTGATTTCGTAGTATTTCAGTATTGAGCTGACAACACCCATCAGTGCACCTCCGGCAATGAATCCGGAAGCGAGCAGTGTGCCCTTTTCGCCTCTTGCGTTGTTGGTTTCCTCGTTCTTGCTTCTGGTTGTGACGTACCAGTTGATGGCGCCGCCGACGAGGAGAGGCAGGTTGAGGTTGAGAGGTATGAACATGCCTAGGGCGAAGGCCAGGGCAGGAACCTTGCAGAAGGTGAGTATGAGGGCGAGCAGTGCACCTGCACCGTAGAGTATCCACGGAGCTTCAACTCCGTTCATCAGAGGGTCGATGACGGCGGCCATGGCGTTTGCCTGAGGTGCGGCGAGCTGTCCGCTGGTGAATCCGTAGAGGTTGTTGAGCACCATAATCACTCCGCCTACTGTCGCTGCAGAAACGAGAGTGCCGAGGAACTTCCAGCTCTCCTGCTTCCGCGGTGTGCTTCCCAGCCAGTAGCCTATCTTGAGGTCGGTGATGAATCCGCCTGCCATGGAGAGGGCTGTGCAGACAACGGTTCCCATGAGGAAGGATATGACCATGCCGGTGGTTCCGCTCAATCCTACTGCCACCATGATGACCGAAGCGAGGATGAGGGTCATCAGCGTCATTCCCGAAACAGGGTTGGTGCCCACGATGGCTATGGCGTTGGCGGCAACGGTGGTGAAGAGGAAGGAGATTACGGCAACGAGGAGGATGGCTATGACGGTGTGGAGGATGTTTCCGTGCATCACGTCGAAGTAGAAGAACAGTGCAATCAGAAGTATTGTGAAGATGGAACCGAAGGCAATGATTTTCATCGGTATGTCTCTCTGTGTGCGTTCAACCTTCTCTTCTGACTTCTTTCCGCCCATCTCCTTGGCAGCAAGGCCTACGGCGCTCTTTATTATGCCCCACGAACGGACGATGCCGATGACGCCTGCCATGGCGATGCCGCCGATGCCGATGCTCTTGGCATACTCATTGAAAATCATTTCTGGCGACATGTCCTTCACGGCTGTGGTGATGGCGGGATTCCATGTGTTCAGAACTTCGTCGCCCCATATCATCGAGAAGCCCGGGACGATGATGAACCATACGGCAACGGAACCTGCGCAGATTATGGCCGCATACTTCAAGCCTACGATGTATCCGAGGCCGAGAACGGCGGCTCCAGTATTGATTTTGAACACGAGCTTGAACTTGTCGGCAATCATTTCGCCCCATCCGCATACACGGCTTGTGAAGTTCTCGTTCCACCATCCGAAGGTGCCGACGATGAAGTCGTAGAGACCTCCGACAAGACCTGCCATGAGGAGAGGTTTTGCCTGATCGCCTCCCTTTTCGCCGGAGATGAGCACCTGAGTGCTGGCTGTTGCCTCAGGGAAAGGGTATTCGCCGTGCTTGCTCTTGACGAAGTATTTGCGGAAAGGTATGAGGAAGAGGATTCCGAGGATGCCTCCGAGCAGTGAGCTGATGAACATCTGACCGAAGCTCACCGTCATCTCAGGATATTTCTCCTGAAGGATGTAGAGGGCGGGGAGGGTGAATATGGCTCCGGCAACGATGACGCCCGAGCATGCACCGATTGACTGTATCATCACGTTTTCGCCGAGTGCTCCCTTGCGCTTGGTGGCGCTCGACAAACCTACGGCAATGATGGCGATAGGTATGGCGGCCTCGAACACCTGACCGACCTTGAGGCCGAGATAGGCCGATGCGGCGGAGAATATCACTGCCATTATAACACCCCAGATGACTGACCACGGGGTCACCTCACGATAAACCTTGTCGGGCGACATAAGCGGATTGTATGTCTCGCCCGGCTTGAGCGGACGGAATGCGTTCTCGGGCAAACCGCCACCTTTTTCAATTTCTTCTTCTTTCATCTCTATAATTTTTTTTAGTTTTTTGAAATTTGTTTCCGGTGTCATTTCACCCTCTTGCATTTTCCGCTCCAGCTTGTTATGTCAAGACGGATTATTTCTGTCCTCGCAAACGACTTTTCAGCATATTTAAGTCCTATGGCCATGTCCTCGGGCGAGTATTTCTCAAGAATCAGCTTGAGGGCATGCATCCTTTCCTCTGCCTCCAGATGTGTCGATGCCGTACACTTCAGGACGATGCTTTCATAGCCGGTCGTGAATTTTGATGAAACCACGTTTGTGTGCCCGACAATGCAGAACGATGCACGGGGGTCATTCCTAAGACATTCAAGTTTACGGCCTTCGGGCGCACAATGTATGTATATGCTGCATGCGCCGTCCCAAGCGAAGTTCACTGGGATGCCGTAGGGTTCGGAGTCCTTGCCGGTCATTGACATAATGCCGTATTCGCCTTTTCTCAGAAGCTCCGTGGCTTCGGCTTCGTCGAGCAATCTGTCCTGCCTTCTCACTTTTGAATTGTCGAATTTCATTTTTTCCTGCAAGTTTTTCATGAAACAGAAACGGGTGCGTTTTTCACTGCACATATAAAAAGCAAAAGAGGTCATGTCCCTTCAAACCGTGACACGACCTCATTTCTCTTTATGCGGGATAAATATGTCCTGCATGGCTCTTAAGGGTGGAGCTGGAGGGGCGCTCTTAACGGTTCTGTATTGGACTGATTATCAATTTTTTACATATTCCGCTTTTTGTATTTTTGTATATGAATGTATATTTTGTGTATATGGGGTTATGTTGTTGTGGGTTAATAACTTATGGTTTTATATAAGTTCTTAACTGTAATAGGTCTGTTTGTTTTTTAGCTTATCTCACTTTTTAAGAAGATCATTTAAATCATCTTTTAAATAATGAATAGATAGTTCTACGTCCTTCACTGCTATTGCATGGACAAGATTTGCAACAACTTCCGGATGGTTTTCAGCAAATTGCTTACCGTGAAGTTTTGATATTTTATCATACACAACCTTCCAATAGTATAAAACTTCGTTTATATGTTCATCCATTCTTTCACTGTAAGATTTTATTTCTGTGTTCATATAACTGATGTTTATAAAGTTTGTTATTTGTTTGTATTTTCTAAATCGTTCTCACCGAATAGGAAACGAAATATCTGTTCTTTTTTTTCTTTACCCATTTCAATTGTCAGTGTAGCTTTGACTTCTGTTTGATTTTTGATATTTAGGGTGTCTAAATCAATATATTTTTTTGGATAGGATATTAAATCAATCAAACTCATGCCAAAAGCGTCAGCAATTGCACGAACAATTTTTAAGTCAGTTTTTGATGCTCCACGTTCAAATCTTGCATAAGCAGATTGTGTCAAGTGAAGCATTTCTGCGAATGATTCTTGAGAATATCCTTTTGATTCTCTGATAGTTCTTATATTTTCTAATACCTTATCCATATTATATAAAGTTAGCCTTTTGCTTAACAAGCTATTATTCATTAAATGACTTGTAATAGGATAAAAATCGACTTAAATGTTTTGTATAAGTCAAATAATGACTTATATTTGCACCATGTTAATAATATTTGCATCTCGAAAATACTAAAAAAGGGGTGTAAGAGCAATTTTATAATTAAAGATTTTAAAGATATGGTATTTAGTGAGTACATCAATTCTTTGCCGAATGTGAAGGTGGAGGAAATCAACAAGATTGCAGAACTGACTTGTTCGACTGTGACAAGTGTGTACAGGTGGATATCTGGAGACGCTGTGCCTCCGATGGTGAAAAAGAAAATCATTGCGGAATATCTTGGAAAGAGCGTGGATGAATTGTTTCCGGAAAAATGAAAATGGATATGAAGAATGTGGAGTTCTACAATTCGCCTGAAGGGGAGGTGTTCATCAAGGAGATGAACAAGGCTGTGAGGGTTTTTACCATCGAGGACCGAGAAATCACTAAGATGATGCTGGACATTATTGTGAGGCGTTATCCGGATGCGTTCAAGAGGTTGTCGGAAATATACTCGAGGTATGACAGGAACAGGACCAACTATGAGTTCAAGATGGTGCACAGGTTCATCAGGTGCAACTTCGGTGAGTATGACCAGTACCATTGTGACATCGACGAGTGCGGTATGCTAAGGTTTGAAGAAGTGAAATGTCCTCTACGAGGAGAGTGCAGGCATGAGGGTGTGATATGCAAGCCTGTAATGGACACAGCTCTGACGGATAGGGAGAAGGAGGTGCTTGCGATGATTGCCGGCGGACGGCAGGCGCAACAGATTGCCGATGAACTGGGGATATCGTTTACAACGGTGAACAGGCACAGGGAGAATATCAAGGCGAAGCTGAACTTGAAGACTGTGGGAGATCTGGTAAGGTATTACATGCAATTCTTTAAAAAATAAGTGATATGAAAACTGTAGAATTAAGTATGGGTGGTCACAAGTGGGAGAAACAAAACTTGACGACTGTTTCCAAAGGCGAAAGATCTTATGACTTGTATAAATGCAAAGCTTGTGGCATAACGGGTAAATCTTACCAAATAGGGTATATTACTGTTTGCGAAAAGGAGACTAAAAAAATGGAGAAATGCAAAGGTTATAATTGCATGTCTGTAAAGAGAAGGATCAAGGTTTTGAATTGTAGGGCTTTTGGTCCTCAGTTTGAAAATATGGTACCTGGCAGTGTGCATGACATTATTGCTCCGCCGGATGGAAAGAATAATAAACGAGGTGAATGGGTCATGGGTATAGGTGAACCTGTTCTTCTTTTGGCTGGCGAATATATGTATTGCGATTGATATATTGAACGCTAATAAGGATGTGTTGAAACGATTAATAAATATGAAATACTCGGATACAGGAATTTTTACAAAGGAACAAATAAGACTTGCTAAGAATATTGCAAGAAACATTAAAAAATTGAGAGAATCTGGATGTACGATTCTTGCAAAACAAGAGTACTTACATGCGTACCTTAATGAAGATTTTGCACATGCAGAACCTCTTTGTCGTGCTGATTCAGGGTATAGAATTCCATTCCTTGATTGTGGAAAGGTAAATGATAGTGGAGCTGATGATGAAGAGTTTTTTGTGAAAGGCTATATAATAGACGAGTGAGTATGTGTAGAGCAAATAAGGTGAAATGCTACAGGGCATCGCAGTTGGATCCGCGAACGCCGGTGGTGACTTACAAAGTGTTTGTTGATGAACAGAACAGGTGCTTGAGGGTGTTTTCGAAGGTTTTGTATGCCTTACAGAATGATGGGTATATAAGTGCTGAGAAAAGACGGGAGGCAATGGGTTCGGCTATGTGCCGGCTTGCAGTTGAGGAAGTATAATGTAGGCAGTTATGGTTGCATGCGAGAATAACGGGAATGAGCTCTTCATTAAATATTCTGAATATATCTTTTCGAGTGGAAAGACGTTCAGGATGCAGGTTGAATATATGCGGAATGTGTTGTCTTATGTGAACAGCATGGAGACATACAGCATGAAATCTTACAGGGAGTATATGAAGATGCATCTTACGGACAGATTGTACGGGAGTTTTCAGAAGGAGGCGATACTGGACTTTCTTTCATTTATAGGCCGTGGGTCTGCTCGCCGTAGGAAGGTGCGTGCTGAGAGGCCTTTGGAAAGGCTGGAGAAGATGAGCGAACGAAATCTGCGTACAGTAAACATGTATGCTGATTGGCTTCTCTCTGAGAATGATTTTTCAAAGTCTACTACGGAGAGTTATGTTTATACGGTCAAGGACTTTTTCAGGTATTCGAACGAATTTTCGCTTGAACAGGCTAAAAGGTATATAAGAAGCCTTGAAGAGCTTGGAAGAAAACCGAAGACTATAAATCTTAGGATCACGGGACTTGAAAAGTTTTCGGAATATCTCGGCAAGCCTGTCAAAATGAAGAGGCCAAAGATTCCGAAAGTGTTGGAAGTAGAGAATGTACCGACAGAGGAAGAATATCTGAGGCTTTTGGCTTATTTGAAAGGCAAATCCAATCAAGACTATTATTTCTGGATCAGGGTGCTTGCTACCACAGGTGCAAGAGTGTCTGAATTTCTGCAGTTCAGATGGGAAGATCTGCTGAAGGGCGAGGTCATTTTGAAAGGCAAAGGCAACAAGTACAGGAGATTCTTCTTCAACAAAGGGCTGCAGGCTGAGGTGAAAAAATATGTATATGATAATCGGAAATCCGGAATGTTGGCCAAAGGACGTTTTGGTGTTATTTCATCGCGTGGATTTTCATCAAATCTAAAAGATTGGGGAAATGCATGCGGTATAGACCGCAGAAAGATGCATGCTCACGCTTTCAGGCATTTTTTTGCGAAGATGTTCCTGAAAAAAAATAAGGACGTGGTTCAACTGGCCGAAATATTGGGACATGGAAGTATAGATACAACCAGGATTTATTTGCAAAAGAGTTATGAAGAGCAGAAAAGAGATTTTAATAGAAACGTTACATGGTAGCCTTGTTCCCATGGACAAGCTTCCGGAGATGATAGAAGATGAAACTATATATGATGAAAACGGATATGTGGATTGTGAGTTCTTTACGGCTGTGCTTGAATGGATGGCCAAGATGACTCAAACAATGATAAATGTACAAAGATCTGTAAATCGGTTATTAGGTGTTGAGGAGATTGAACAAGGCAACAAAAAAGGCAAGGATGATGCAGGCAGCAAATGGAGCGTAGAGGAAATACTGAGACATTGCACGCTTGAAGACAACGTTATGAAACTTCCGCAAGTGCAGTTCAATAAGAAGTCATACGCTGAAGCGAAGAAATGGATTGAGGAAGCCGGCGGAAACTGGCAAGGCGGAAAGGTTCAGGGTTTTACATTTCCATTCAATCCAGAACGTGTATTCGGTATTCTCCATGAGGGCAGACGGTGTAACCTGCAGCAGGAGTTTCAGTTCTTTGCTACGCCTGCGGAAGTGGCAGACTGGCTTGTCATGATTGCAGGAGGGGTGCAAGAGGACGAAAAAGTCCTGGAGCCTAGTGCCGGAAGAGGAGCTATAGTGGACGCCATCCACCGAAGCTGCAAAGATGTTGTAGTGGATTGTCTTGAGCTTATGCCGGAAAATAAGGAGATATTGTCGAAAAAAGAAAATGTGCGGATTCTGGGTGATGATTTCATGGATGTGGATTTATGCAGGTATAATAAAATCTTTGCCAATCCTCCATTTTCGAAAAATCAGGATATCAGGCATGTGAGACGTATGTATGACCTGTTGCTTCCAGGAGGCACAGTTGCGACTGTAATGGGAAGTCATTGGAAACATGCCGGGGAAAGAGAATGTGTGGAGTTCAGGCAATGGCTTGATGATGTTGGTGCACAGGTATATGATATCGATGAAGGTTCTTTCATGGAGAGCGGTACCGGTATTGCAACAACAGCCGTAGTGATTGTCAATAACCAGGGATAGCATAAAGGGCGGTCGAAAGGTTTGTTCCGGTTCGAATCCGGGGTCCGTCCCAAGTGTATTGGATGATAACCGACAAAATTTAAATAATATGGATTACAAGATGATTTTGGCTGATGCGCAGGCATTGTATAGTGATGCGTTTGCTTTTGAGTGCGACAAGGATATATTGGCAGAAAATGCTGTTGTTGACGTGAAGAGCAGGGAGTACTGCATGATGGCTTGCCATATAGGTGAAAGGAATATCTGCATCATCGGAAGCAGAACGGCCATGAGGGATGGTTTTCCTGATGTGAGGGAGACGGTCAGAGAATTGGAAATGCCGGACGGCAGACGTGTGAGGATGGGTTATACAGGTAAGCATGTGCAGATTAATTTCCTTTTTGACCTTTACACGGAAAATGTGCTGAAAGGGGCTCTTGTGGACTTGCTGAATGAGAGGCTGCGAAGAATCAGCTATTACAGAGAGGTGAAGATGGCTTCGATGTTTGTTGCCGGAATGAAGATGGATGATATTGAAATGGTTCTTCAGCAGGCATGGGTGCTCTGCAAAAGGGGCACGGAGAGAGGTTGAGAATTTTGTGACTGTGTAACTTGTTGCCGATGATAACAGCTTTAGATATATACAGGGCCAGCAATGACGGACTTGACATCATTTTGTACTACTATCCGCAGGCTGCGGATTGTGTGGACAATAAGAAGAAGTTCAAAAGGAGGCTGGACGAGGACGATGCTTCGGCATGTCTGAAGAGGTATGATACATGCTACAAGGTGACGGATTTCGGCGATCAAGGTGTTGCCATGTCGCCCATCGACATCTGCATGTATGAGGAGAATGTGAATTTTCAGGAGGCTATCGCCATGCTGGCCTCGAGATATAACGTGACGGACGAGCTGAAAAGGAGCGTCAACAAGCCGGAAATAAGGAAGAGGCCTGCCAGGGCTGACGAGGCTGAAGGAAGCAGGTTCTTTGAGCTGGAAGAGTCGTTTACTGAGAGTCAGCTGAAGGTGCTCGGTCCAAGGGTGGAGCAGAGACACGTGGATGCTCTTCACTGGCATGTGGTCAAGTGCATTTCGTTCGTCAAGAACAGGGAGGTCATCGAGAAGTACACGACGGATACTTATCCTATATTCATAAGGGAGTGCATCATCGAGGACAGCAAAGATCCTGAGAAGGTGAAGAAATTCTTCAAGATATATGAACCGCTGAATCCTGACAAGCAGTGGAGGTTTTCGTATACGCCTGAAGGGGCAAAGCCTAAGCAGTATATCAACGGTTTCTTTGAGCTTCAGCAGGCGTATGCGAAATATAACGCTGATGAGGAAGCCATATTCAAGAGTCTGCCGGAGAATGCGGATAAACCTTATAGGGAAAAGAAACTGAAGGAGGCTTTCATCTGCAGCGGTGAGAGGGATTCGCTATGCGTGAGGGCATTGGGATATAATCCGCTTTGGTTCAACAGCGAGACGTATAAGGTTTCGCCGGAGGAAATTAAGATGATCAAGAAGTATGTGGAGGTAATCTACAATATTCCGGACATTGACAGTACGGGTGTGGCCAAGGGGAAGGAACTGGCGCTTCGATTCCTGGACATACATACTGTGTGGCTTCCGTCGTGGTTGTCGAAATATCATGACCAGAGAGGAAAACCGAGGAAGGATTTCAGAGACTTTGTGGAACTCAGGCCGAACAACCAGGATTTCCGCAATCTGCTTGCTTTGGCTATGCCGGCGCAGTTCTGGGTGGAGACGATGAACGACAGGACAAAGAAAAAGGGGTATGACATTGACAGTGAATGTCTGCATTATTTCCTGGGGCTTAACGGATTTCATACCCTGCATGATGAGAATAGCGATTCTGTGAGATATATTCGTTTAAAAGGGAATATAGTGGAGCAAATCAAATCGAGGGATATTGCAGGTTTTTTGAGGAACTTTGTACGGGAAAGATTTCTCAGCAGGGAAATTAGAAATTTGGTCCTCAATTCACAAAGGTTGAGCGAATCGAGTATGGAAAAACTGACAGAGGTTGACCTGGATTTTAAGAATTATACTGCGGACAGTCAGCTGATGTTTTTCCCTGATCAGACGTGGGAGATAACGAAAAACGGAATTGAAGTGCATCATTCGACAGGAAAAATTGCAGACAGATACGTTTGGAGCACTAATGTTCTTCAACATAAGGTTAAAGTTCTTCCTGATATGTTCGATATAAAGGTGGAGGAAGATGCTGAAGGGCGTCTGAAATATGATATAGATGTTAAGGACATAAATAGCTGCGTGTTCAGATATCTGATAAATACGAGCAGGGTGCATTGGAGGAAGGAACTTGAATCTGTATGGGATAATGAAAGTTTTGAATTGGCTGAAAAGTACAGGCTGGAACATAAATTTGATATTGCCGGTCCTCAATTAGAGGATCGTGAGATTGCTGAACAGAAACTTAACTTGATAAATAAAATATTTGCCATAGGATATAATATGCATCGGTATAAATCGCCGTCGAGGGCGTGGGCAATATATGCCATGGACAACAGGATCGGCGAGGACGGGGAGTGCAACGGCCGAAGCGGAAAATCGTTTCTGTTCAATTCATTCAGCCTTTTCATGAAAACAGTTAAACTTTCAGGAAGAAATCCTAAGCTGATGGATAATCCGCATGTATTTGATCAAATTAATCAGCATACAGATTTTGTATTAGTAGATGATTGTGACAAATATTTACAGACATCACTGTTCTATGATTCCATTACTGGCGGAATGACGGTCAATCCTAAAAACAACAGGTCTTTTTATATAGATTTTGCAGACTCACCTAAATTCGGATTTACGACAAATTACGTACCTGCGGAATTCGATCCTTCGACAAATGCCAGACTTCTGTATATGGTATTCTCTGACTATTATCATGAAAAGACTTCTGATAATGATTATAAGGAAAGTCGCTCGATAAGGGATGATTTCGGTAAGAATCTGTTTACAGATTATACTGAAGACGAATGGAATGCAGATATCAATTTTTATGCGCAATGCCTGGTGTTTTATCTGAAGATGGTTGGAAAAGGTATAAAAATCCAACCGCCGATGGAAAACATTCTGATGAGAAAATATAAGGCGGATATGGGAGCCAACTTTGAGGATTGGGCTTATCAGTATTTCAGTGAAGAGGGTGAGCATCTGGACAAAGCAATTGTAAGAGAAGAGGCACTAGAAGATTTCAGACGCTTTGCCAATATGCCTAGATGTACCATGCAGAGGTTTACAAGGGCGTTGAACGGTTTCGCTATGTTGTGTAAATACGTGGATTGTATTAATCCTCCGGAAATGCTCAACAGTGCAGGACGATTGATGAGGAAGATTGACGGCAAGACAACGGAAATGATATATGTGCGTTCTGTGAAGCAGAGAGACGCATTGAGAGAAGAACAGAGAAATGCTGAAGGGGCTTCTGTGGAAGATGATCCTTTCAGTTCAACAATTAATTTTCCTATAGATGACAAATTCTGAATATAGACTTAACTCTGACGAGGAGTGGAAAGAGCTGGAGATGGACGACAACTTTGTGAGATATAGAGAAAAGGTGCTCGACGCTTTCAGGAGAATGAGGCCGGGATCAATTATAAGGCTTACGGCTCCAGCTGAGAGAATGCCGTGGCTTATCAAGATTACTTGTTGGTGGGTAATCAGTGATGAGGGATGGAAGGAATATGATCTGAACGATGATTATACGAAACTGAGGAGACTGGAGAAACCTTTTATGTAGCTTATGAAGTGTACTTGCGAGAAATGCAGGCATTGCGTAGACAAGCCTCAGAAGCCAGGTGATCCGAAGGTGAACTTCTGCATGGCAGGACAGGGCAACCAGGTGACTATGGCGGTGAAGAATTGCAGACTTTTTGAGATGGCCGGAAAGGCTGGATGAGTGCTTTTTGTTTGTGTTGGTTTTGATGTTCAAGGGCAGGTGACGGCTGAAAGCCGTGCCTGCCCTTGTCTTTTATTGCGTGCGACGATTTTCGGCCTTGTTTCCCGCTCCCTTCAAAATTTTGTACTAAATATTTGTGACTTTGTACCCTTTGTTTGAAAAGGAGATAAAAAGATGATAATTAGATATTTAAAAAGTTACAAAATGGGTTACAAAATGGGTTACAAAAAAAATAAGGTTTGTAACCTTGGTTTCGGAATACTGAAGAAGGCGTGAGGTTACAAAATGATTTTAAGGTTACAAAATGGTTGAATATTTTTGTATACTTTTTATCTGTCTGTATATCAGTTTATTAGGCGACTTTGGTTGACAAGTTACAAAGTCGCAAAAATTTTATTGCAAAAACACAGATTGCGTGCGCAATGCAAATGTGGCGAGGAAACGTAGTGGAGCTGAAATATACAAGGTATTCTTTGTGAAAATCGTGTATTTTGTGTATATTTGTCTGTAAATCAATACGTTGAAAAATAAATGGGCAAAAAGGATAAATTTGTCGTATGGTTGCCTTGCAAGCCTTATGTAAGGCAGTATCTCATCAACAATTATATTGGTGACGGAGAGGATGATGTGGTTGATCTGAGAAAGAACAGTTACCTGCATAATGATTTTGTGTCAAGATTGACGAAGGACGGACGATGGGAAAAGAAATACAGCAATTTGTACAGGTATAAGACTATGGTGGCGGTTAGGATCTCGCGCGATGAGTTTTACAGGTATGGTTTTTCCTTGGCGAACTCTGAGGTTGTATCTTTCGGCCTGATCCTTGAAAGGAATATCAAAAACAAGATGTTTCTGTACGTCGATCTGGCTGTCGGTATGGGTATGCAGATATCTGTTGCGATAAGACGGTTTCAAAAGAACCATGGATTTGACGAAGATAGTTGGCCGTATGAAACGATACGTAGAATATACAACCGACATAGCAGGGATGCCAGGTTGAACCAGAGCATGTCTATATATGATTTTATTGATAAAAATATTATGGGGAAATTGTCACACGTATGCGACAACTTCCCATGTTGATTTTAACAGTTTTTTGAGGTATGAAGACTTTTGATATTGAGACTGACAATGTTGGTGGGCTATTTAGGTTGCTTGCGGTACCGCAGGCAAGTTTCATCAGAGTAAGAAAAGAGTATGCGCAGAAAGCAAATTACATCGAGCTGAAAAGAAAAGATGATGTGATTGAGATTCCTGCTTGTGCGGACATGACATTTTCTTTTACGGAGGAAAACCAGAAGAGTGAAAATGGGGATGCCTGGAATATTGAAATTGAAGGTGTTGTTCCTGGTACTTACAAGAAGAATTCTGTACTGGTTGAAGAACTGGAGAGGGGAGAATGGTATGTATATGCCGTTGATCAGAACGGATGTGCACGATGGTGCGGAACTGATAAGGTGAAGATGTACTTCACTGCGACGAAAAGTTCTGGAGACAGTTTCGCATCGAGAAACGGCATCTCGTTCACGCTGTCTTGCATCCAGGAAAGTCCTTCTTTGCCTGTTGATGGGGTTAATGTCTGATATTACGGTTTTTATTGCGGTAGAGCGGTGCGATGTCCTTTCGCACCGCTTTTTTTTGCGGTAAAATTGCGCATATAAATATCTGATTTATGGATGAATATGTAATTAATCTTGAAGGCGCAATTGAACGGTATTTCCACGGTCGCGACTATGTGAAGTATTTCCTTGGATTGGCCGGTGACAAACCTGTAAGACTGAAGGTGAACTCACTGGGAGGTGATGTGAACGAGGCGCTTGCAATATCAAATCTTTTGGCCGAAAATGGTAAGGTCACGGTTGAGTTTATTGGTTTCAATGCTTCGGCAGCTACATGGATGGCTTTCGGTGCATCGGCAATTGAGGCACATGAGGATTGCTTGTGGCTGGCGCATAAGTCTTCCATATCGGTGGATGTGTATGGTCAGCTCAATGCTGATGAAGTTGATGCAAAAATCGAGGAACTGAAGGGCTTGAAGAAGTCGATGGATGCAATCGACCTGATGATCGCAAAGAAGTATGCGGACAGAAGCGGCAAGACCATAAAGGATGTTCTTGAGATGATGTCGCAGGAAACATGGATTTCGGCTGAAGATGCAAAGGAAATGGGATTCATCGACAGAATTATTCCTGGAGGCGGCAAGGCTAAGATTGACAACAGTATGGTCAATATGCTGAAGGCGCTGAATATGCCTGTTCCGGAACTGAAGAATGATGAAGATTCGCTTATCAGAAGAATCCTTGATGGTGTAAAAAGCATAGTAAATCGTGATTCCAAAATACATGTTGTTATGAATGAAAATTTTAAGTGTATAAATGAACTCCTTGGAGTTGAAGGACTCGAGGTGAAAAATGGTGTGGTGCAGCTGAATGAAAATCAGTTGGAGACCATCAATTCTGCTGTCAAAAAGGCTAGACAGGAGGCTGACGACGCAAAAGGCAAGTATGACAAGCTCGTAAATGAGCTGAATGAGCTTTCCGACTGTGTGAAGAATGCAGAGGAGGACAAGAAGGTTGAGGAAATAAAGAAGGTGCTGGACAAAATGCCGGATATAGACAACGACAAGCGTGGAGGCAACGAGAATAAGAAGTTTGCTGATGTGGCAGTTGATCCTGTGAATTTCTACGAAGAAGACTAATTTTTTAAAAAAGATTGTTATATGAATTTTAAACAACCGATTGACATTACAGCTGTGATGACAGCTGTTAAGAAGTATAAGAAGGAACTACAGTCCGTTGACAGACTGTCGGCAAGTGAAGTCCTTCAGCACATGACTCCAATTTCTGGCGTTACCGATTCGATAGAACTGGGCAAGGTGGAAGGTGGAACTGTGTCGAGCAAGTATACTGGTACGTTCAAGGCAGGTAAGTATCTGGGCAAGATTGTTCCTCGTCGTCTTATTGTGCGTAGTGTAGTCATGGAAATGGACGATGAGCCTGAACGCTACCGCAGAACATATATTACTGAGGTTCCTGGTGGTATTTTGCAGAGACATCCGTTTGAACTGTGGCTTATCAACCATGGCATATCTCTGGCATCGGAGGATTTACTGAATGCTATGATGACGGCCAGATACAGTGCAGACCCTGAGAAAACAGAAATCACCGATAGCTTTGACGGCTTGGGAACAGTGATAGAGGATGCAAAGAAAGTAGGTGACATATCGTCTTTGGAGGGCAATCTCTTTACTACAGGCGAGCTGACCAGAGCAAATATAGGAGACAAGTTGCTGGAGATGTGGAGGCACATGCCTAAAACATTCAAAAGAAAGAAAAATATCAAGATGTTCTTGTCTTCAGATCTTGGAGATATGTATGACGATTGGCGCAAAGATGAAGGAACTATAATCATCGGCGGAACAGAGGAGACTGACGGAACGAAGTATTTGCTGGGAAGCCAGAAGAAGTGCGAAATCGTAAGACTTCCGAACATGCCTGAGGGTTCGCAGATGGTTATCCTCACAACGAAGGAGAATGTTTGCTACGGGTTTGACAAATACGGCGATTTTTCGTCTATACGTCCGTTTGGCGATGATCCTTATCATTTCAAGGCTGCTGGAAAATATGTAATCGGATTCCAGTTTCAGAGTGTTCACAAGAGCGAATTCTGTGTTAATGAAAGACCTTTGGATCCTGAGGCTGAAGACGTGATGGGATACATAAAGGTTGGCATTACTCCAGATGAAGCTGTGAACAACGGTGCAAGATGGAGAATCGTCGGTGAGAATGGTTGGAGAGAGTCTGGAACTTTTGTTGCTGTTAAGCCTGGTGAGTATAAGGTTGAATATTCTCCTGCAGCTGGATATACAGCACCAGAAGAGAGTACACAGAATCCGACAGCCGGAAATGTGAGTGAGGTGACAGGCACATATACGCTTGCCGGTGCATAACATTAAAAATGAGTGATTATGGTTGATAAATGTATTGCTTTAGATGACATCAATGAGAACCTGGATTGTGATAATATGGACAATATGGGCGGTATTGTTCCGACTATAATTTTCGGTTATCACGAAGACGTTGATGTCTGGCCGGAATTTCCTAAAAAGACGGAAAGTCCGTTGACACTGGATGAAGCTGGTGCTCTTGTCGGTGATATCACGATGAAGCAAGGTACAAGGGCTTTCAAGCTGGAAATTACGGATGAACTTGCTGAATTCAAGATAACAGATCAGGGAGAAACTGGAGGTGAATCTTTCCTTTACGACCTGACTATTGTCATTGCTAAGATGCGCAAGAAGCTGTTCGGACTTGATAATGCTACCAAGGGACGCAAGATTTTCATACTTGTACAAGACAACAATGGTGTATGGTATCTGATGGGCGACAGCAGAAGAGGTGCGAGAAGGGTTTCTGGTGATGGGGCTACAACTGGATCTTCTTCTACAGCCAGAAATCAGCAGACGCTGCATTATAACTACACGTGTCCGAGAAAATTTGTCTACGAAGGCGATGTTGAAACATTGCTTACTATAGTAGGGGCTGGTGGATAAAAAGATTTTGTTGTATTGTTGGGAGGAGGCAGATGTCTCCTCCTTTTTTTTGTCCTATTTGCGCAATGAAATACGCAATATATTAGCAATAAAAAAGATGGCAAAGATTACAAAAGAGTATGTTAATGCCAGGAAAGAAGGTATAGCCTGGCTTAAGTCTACAAAAAGAGATTTTGGCAAGGGACTCGAAATCCTTTCGTCCTCAGGATATAAACCGGTGGTTGTGCGGAAGCTGACAAAGTGTGGAAACACTCCTTTTGCAAGACAAAAGCTGGAATATGAAATCAGACAGATGATAAAGGTCTGGTATAATCCGCTTGATCCGATTTTTGAAGATGTGGACTTGTCTGATGATGCTGAGCATGGCAATGACGGCAATCCGGAAACTTTGTCGGACGGTGATGCTCAGAAAATAATAGAGGATGCCGATGAAGAAAATAATAAGGAGGATGACGAGAACAAATATCCTCCAGTGATAGCGAAAATCTTGTATGATTTTTCTTCATGTTACAAGCAGAGGTCAATTTTGCACCAGAATCTGATGGAAACGGGAGAGTCGAACACGTCTGAAGCTATGAGGGTGAGAAAAGATCTTATAGAACAGATAGATGCTCTTTCTACAAGGATGGGAACTCTTGCCAAGCATAAGAAGGCATGGGAGGAACAGGGAATATTGCCTACGGAGGCAGAGCTTGACAGCTTGTTTGGACATAAAGATGATGCTGAAGGTGGGGACAGTCTGGAAGGATTGTCTGTTGATGAACTTAAAAAGATGAAAGCAAATGCCAAGACAAGATTGTGCCGGGCGAATAATCTTTTGATGTATTCTACCGAAATAAAACCTAAGGACGGCAAATTGAATCCAATGCCTCAATGTCCGCGAAGAATTAAAATTGAGCGGAAAATAGAACGGGAAACAGAACTTGTAAACAAGATTGATTATAAAATTGCTCTGATGGATGATTATTAATCTGGATTCTTTAAGTAGTAAAAAGTTTGTTGAGGATAACGCGAAGGCGGATATGAATGTCCGCCACATGGATGCGAAAGCTGATTCGAAGGACTTGATTGTGCCTGAGATGCTTTCGCATCCTTCTAATTTGGGCCCTATGATAAAGGGTGTGAATAAGCATTTTTATTCTGTCGGTGGCTTCAATCTTATTCAGCTTATTTTTTATGTCTTGCGTTTTACAGGACCGGCCAATTTGTTTCTGACTTCTTATTCCATATCGGTTGACAGCATCAATGCGCTTAGGCGTAAGGTTGACCGGAAGGAAATCTTATCTGTTAAATTCCTTATCGACAACAGGGTGAGGTCTATTTCGCCAAAGCCTTTTGATGTTCTTGTAAATACGTTTCCTGGTGCTTATCGATGCTGTGCCGTGCACGCAAAAGTAGCTTTAATATGGAATGAGACGTGGAAGGTGGATATTGTCGGCAGTCAGAATGCGACATGTAATCCCAAGCTGGAGAGAGGGGTGATATTCGTTCAGGATGACATATTTGATTTTGATAAAAAGATGCTGGATTATGAATTTGACAAAGGAACAACTTGACTTAATAGAAAAGATGGCTTATATGCTGTTTTCTCCAAGCCTTATTGCCGTAAATCTTGAAGTAGACGAACTGGAGTTCGACGAATGTGTAAAAACGCCTGGAACTGATGCCAGGAAGGCTTTTTATAGGGGATTCATCAAACAACAGAGCGAATTGAGAGAGGCACTGATTAAATCGGCCATGAACGGCAGTAACCCTGCACAGCAGGAACTTTTGAAGCTTCGTGACAAATTGATACAGTATGAATAAGGATATTGTTAAGAAAAGAACTGGACTGGCTGAGCAGAATCATGAGCTTATCATTGAACATATCATCGACCCTGAAAACAGTCCATTACCAGATTATCTGAAGGAGCAGTGCAATAGGGTAATACAGGCGGCAAAACTGCTTGATGATTATCCTAATGAAACGCATATTGTTAATATGATGCTTGCTAAATATAGAGTCAGTCGCACGCAGATCAAGAAAGACATTGCGCTGGCTAAGGATTTATTCAAGACTCAACATGAATTCGACTGGGATTTTTGGTTCGCGTGGATGATAAAGGACCAGGTTGAACTAATTAGGGAATGTAAGCTGCGGCATGATCTCAAACAGTGGAATAATGCAAAGAAGGTGCTCAAAATGATGATTGGAGACAAGCCGGCTGTCAGTGAAGATCCGAGACGAATGGAGAAGAATGTTATAAATGTACAGGTTAATAATGTAGGTAAGATTATTAATGTTCCGCTGTCTGCTTTGCGTAATCTGAATTCAGAAGACGTCAAGATTCTTGTGGATTCTTTCAGTGAAACGATTTCTGATGAACAGGCTGAGGAAATAATGAATTCGTGATGATGGAAAGTGTTTGGGAAGAAAATGTTCAAGTTAATCCTTCACAGGCGGCGTTCCTGCTTATGAAGTATAAGAATGGGTATTATATAAGTAGCCGTGCAACCGGAAAGTCTTTTATAACTGGCTTTGTTATCGATGAAAATATTAGAGTCATGCCTCGAGGAATAACGTCTGTTGCACAGGCCACTATCGGACAGGCTTTGACGAAGACTCTTCCGTCTGCCTTCAAGATGATGGAGATGTTGGGATATAAAAGATGGGATCCTATTACGAAGACTGGGGATTATGTTGTGTGTCGGACTCCTCCAGATGGATGGTATCGTCCGTATGAACATCTCATGTCGTACGAGTATTGCATCAGCTTCAGCAATGGACATGCATTATATATATTGACTCAGGAAGGTAATAGTCGAGGTCCCAATGCTGACTATAATATTACGGATGAAGCTCTTACTATCAACAAAGAAAAATTTGATAAGGAGGTAGCACCGACAAATCGAGGAAATGAACACGTTTTTGGTAAAAAGGCCGTAAATCCGATATGGAAGCACCATGGAAATACTTTTTTGTCGTCTATGCCTTATACGTATGAGCAAAAGTGGTTGCTTGAACCTGCAAAATATTATGAAGAGGAACGTGGTATAAGGTTGTTTGATCTTTGGAACAAAATTGTCAAGCTGCAAATGCAGCTTATCGACGCCAAGCTTCAGAATGATGCCAAGCTATTTAGGGATATATGGAATGAAACTGTCAGGTTGCGCCAGATGATAACCCCTTTTGTTTCCAGGGATGGGACTCTTTTCATGTTGGGTAGCATCTTCGATAATCTTGCTAATGTTGGAATGAATTATATCTGTAATCAGTATAAGGTTATGGATAAATTGTCTTTTATGGTGGAAATACTCAATTACATGATTGAGAAGATTGACAGTTGCTATTACCAATTGGAAGAAAGACATGTGTATTACAATGCAACAAATGATAGTTTTATCAGGGATTTTGCAGAGGACTCTGAATATAATTGGAAGAAATTGGAGCAAGAAGATGATTCCAGGAGAGACTTGGACTGCAATCCGAATATGCCTATTGAAATTACTTGTGACTGGGGTTCTAATGCTTCATTTATGGAAGTGGCACAAGAAAGGAATTATGATTTTTATAATAAGGTTCTAACAAAAGAACCTGTAGATAACAATATCAATGAGTTCATTGTGAAGCGTGATGAGTCCGATGATATTATGATTAATGCACTTGTAGATAAGTTCATAAGGCATTATCGATATCATAATAAGAAGGTGGTGCATTTCTATAGGGATAGATATGGAGATGCTAAGAGAGCCAACAATAAGAAAACTTACAATGAAATTGCTGTTGATAGATTGATTTCTGCAGGATGGGATGTCATACAGCATACTCATGCAGGACTGGAGCCGCCTCAGCATGATAAGTATTTGTTGTGGGGGATGATTTTGTCGGAGAAGGACAGGCGTTTCCCGATAAAGAGGTTCAATGGCAATAGGTGTAAATATACATTGATATCTATGAATAATACACGTGTCATCGAGGATTCACAAGGCAAGTTTACCAAGGACAAGCGAAGCGAGAGAAATAAAAGTATATTGCCGGAAGAAGCTACCCATTTGGGTGATGCTGTGGACAAAAGAATCTGGACAAAGTACGGAAACTTATTGCGAGTCGGCTATGGTTTTGTCGATGCCAAGGTATAAGGTTACAGGGCGGCCCTCCCTCCAGTCATATTTCCTGCATTTTTGCGCTTTTTTTTGCGTTTTTGGATAGGGCGCGGTCTGCTCAGGAGTGAGGAAGGGGCGCATTTGCATGCTTTTTTAGAGGTATCTCGCTGAATGTTATGGCTTTGCCTTTTTTTTAACATTTGGCGAGGCGAATATATACGCGATATTTCGCTGCTTGTTCGATGCTCACAAGCGAATTTCGAAATATCGCGTGAAAGCATATAAATATGCTGTGATTTTTTGCATTCGGCCAATGGTATGCCCTGCGTTTCCGGTATAGATGCCCTCGCCTTCAGGCACGCCCTTGGCTGTGCAGGAGCCAGCTTTGCTGAGAGCGGTTGCACCGTGCCGGGATTGTCTTCGCTGTGGGCTTTGCTCACGGCTTGCCTGTCCCTTTACCGTGCGGTTTGTGCATCTCGCCTTCGGGCCTGTCTTGCGTCTCCGGTATGGATGCCTTCGCCTTCAGATACGCCCTTGGCTGTGCTGGAGCCTACTGCGTAGTATGTCCTATTTTTTTTTGCAGTGGTGGGGTATTTTTGAAAATAAAAAAGTTGGTATGAGGTTTATTAATCATTTTCTTGAGACTTATGGGTTTGATGGTGTCAAGGGGCTTTTATTGTCGTTGTTTCCTTCTTTCAAGTATGACATTCAGGTGCCGGTTCTGACGGGGAGCGCTTTGCTTGCAGTGGTGGCTGATGTGCTGGGTGTGGGGCCTGTGGTTGCTGTGGCGATGCTTGTGGCTATAGTGGCGGAGATGTGGACGGGCATCAAGGCGAGCAGAATCAGGGGCATTCATATCGAGAGCTTCAGGTTCTCGAGGTGCATTCTGAAGTTGTGCTGCTGGCTTATCATAATCTATATCATCAATGCTTTTTATATGGAGTGTTCTTGCCAAGGCAGATGGTTCGAGGTTCTGGCCGGTGTGTTTTTCGGTGTGACAAAAGCGCTGGTGATGATCTGGTTTGTTGTGGAGCATGTTATTTCGATACTGGAGAATCTTGCTGTGATTGACGGCAAGCCGAAGGAGGCTCTTGTGGAAAAGATTGAGGTTTTTTGGGATAAAGTGTCTGATATGATGTTCAAGAAGGTGAAATGAGGTGGTTGGTTGTTTTGGCTGTTCTGCTGGCAGGTGTCGGCGGTGGCTGGTGGTTGTGCAGTGAGATATGCGGTAAGGGCGAGTCTGTAAGGATTGTAATGGATTCGGTTTGGATTCGTGATACTGTGGAGAAGGAGGTGCCCGTCGAGAAGATTGTGTACAGGGATGTTCCTGCCGAGATTGACACAATGGCTGTGCTGATGGACTATTATGCTGCGCGGATATATGTTGACACTGTGGTGTCTCTTCCTGGCATCGAGGTGACTGTGAGGGATTCTGTTTCAGAGAACAGGCTTGGAGGCCGTGTGGTGACTGTGGATTATCTGCAGGTGAAGGAAGATGTGAGGCGCAGGGGTATCGTTGTCGGCGGTGTGGTGGGGCGTGATATGATGATCGGCCAGCTGGGCTACAGGCATGATGACTGGGTGTTCAGTGTGGGATATGATGTTTGGAATAGAGGTGTTTGTGTAGGTATATCTGCTTTGGTATGGCATTGGTAGTTTTGGAAAATAAAGGTGAGGGCAATGTGCGGTTTTCGGCTGATTTCCGCCGTCTGCTTTTTGTTCAGGTTCTTGGACCGCTGACTGTAGAGGTGAGGTCTGGCGGTGAACTGATTCTTCAGGAGGCTTATTCGCCTGATGCGGACAAGTGTGTTGAAGTGAGGGATATGAGGCGTGTTGTTGATGATGCGTTTGTGTTTCCAAATATCGGTGTGGATGAATGCGTTACGCTTAAACCGCTGGAGCTTTCGTATATGTGCTATGATAGCGAAGGACCGGATCCGGAATGGAGCGAGAAGGCGTATTACTCGAGGTCGAGAATGAATGTAACTCCTGATCTGTGCAGGGTGTGGCTTTCGTGGTATACTGATGCGGTGACTCGTCCTGGAAGGCTGGAGTATGCGGCATTCCTGAAGCATGCCGGTACTCTGGTTCGTGTGGGTGTAGCTTATACGGAGGATGGACGAGACAGGTGGAAGGTTGTGGATTGGGAGTTTACGGCTGATGACGGTGATGTAGTTGCTTTGTCGGTCGGCGTTGATGCGGTTGCGGAGAAGTGCGGTGTGGCGGTTGAGAGCATCGTGTTCTACAAGCTGTTATTGGTGAACGGTGACGATGAGGATGTGATTACTGTCAACGTTGCGAGGTCGGCGGTGAGGAATGAAACTCTTCTGTACTTTCTAAATTCTTGGGGTATGCCTGAGTGCTTTGCCTGCGAGGGTTTGACAGATGAAGCTCCAGAGCTGGAGGGCGATGTGCTGGAGGCAGTGGATCATCGTACAAGATCTGACAGCTGGGCGGAGGAGGTGAACACTGTGTCGACAGGCTGGATGGGCGATGCAAAGCGGTTGAGCTTGAAATCTCTTCTTTCGTCGCCCATGGTCTGGCTGAGGAGGGATGACGGGAGTTTTGTGGAAATCGTTGTGACTGATGCGGAACTGGAGCGGACAGTCCCAAGCAACGAGGTTGCCGGGGCGAAGGTGACTTACAAACTGGCTGAGAGGCGTGTTTCGGTATTTGACAGGATGCCTGAAGGCGGTGATGAGGGAATTTTTGACAAAACATTTGACTATACATTTGATTGATATGGAAAGCATAAGGCGTAATCTGGTTTTGGCGGATATGGATGTCAGAACTGACGGCAAGGGTAAGAGACGTATTTTTTCTATAAAGTTCGTGAGCGGTGAGGGCAAGCTTTACTTTTTTCCTCAGGCTTATGCCTGCGGTGCAGGGAAGATGAACAACAAGGAGTTTCAGCTTCGCGGTGTTCAGCCGTGCGACTGCAGGGGGAATGCTGAGGGGCATCCTTATCCGGTGAACATTGACAGAATTGTGGAATACAACAAGATGAAGGTGGTGCTCTGATGGATATACTGTTTAATAAGGAGGGTTTTCCCTTGATGATGGCATCGACGCTTTTTGTCGGCGAGACGTCGGGCACTCCTTCAAATGAGGAGGTGAAGAGGAAGTCTCTGCTGATGCCGTATGACATGAATGTCGATGATTATGTATTGGTCGGCGACATGAAGGTGTGTCAGTGGGGTGTGAACAATGACTTTCCTCAGTTGGCGTGCGGTGAGATAGAAAGTACCAGTGTGCTGAATACTGGACTGAAGTTTCTGCGCAACCTGACTCTTGGGCAGGGGATTTTTCCTTGCCGTGTTGTGGGATATGACGATAACGGCAATGAGGTGCTGGAGGCTGTGGAAGATGAGAAGGTGAGACGGTTTGTCAACGGCAGGATGGTGAGGCGGGACATGGAGAAGGTGCTGAGGGATTATCTGAAGTTCGGCAACGGTGCTGTGCATTTTGTTCCTGGAATGAACGGCGGAATCGTCGGCCTGAATCCGCTGAATGCTCTTTACAGGCGGTTTACGTATATGGGAGGAATGGGTGCCTGCCGTTGTGTGGTGTCTGGCTACTGGCCTACTACTCCGACGGTGGACCAGTGTACGGTGCTTCCTGTGGTGTCGGAGTATGATCCGGAGATGCACGCTGAGCTGATGAGGTTTCGCGGTACGATGAAGAACGGCTTTGTATATGCCGTAAGGGACAGCTGGAGCAATGATGATCTTTACGGTGTTCCGGTGTGGTGGCCTGCTTATGTGTGCGGATGGGTTGAGATTGCGCACCTTATTCCTGCCTTCCTGAAGAAGGCTTACAGAAATCAGGTGACGTGGAAATGGCATGTGCAGATTCCTTATTCTTTCTGGGAGAAGAAATATCCTACGCAGGATTATACGCCGGAGGAGAGGAAAGAGGCTATCACCAAATATATGGATTCGGTGGAGAAGAATCTGTGCGGTCTGGAGAATGCGGAGAAACCAATCTTTACGAATTATGCTGTCAACGAAGTGAACGGCAGGATTGAAGAGGAGTGGAAAATCACGGCTCTTGACAACAAGTATCAGGGCGGTGACAACTTGCCTGTTTCGGCAGCTGCGAACTCTGAGATATTGTTTGCGCTGATGGTGAATCCGAATGTATTGGGTGCCGGAATGCCTGGCGGTACTTACGCCGGCAATCAGGGCGGTTCGAACATCAGGGAGGCTTTTCTTGTGAATATTGCGAATGCGTGGATTGACAGGCAGAATATTCTTGATCCGATTGAGCTGTACATCAGGATGAACGGATTGCCTGACTGTGAACTGAGATTCAGAAATACAATACTTGTGACGCTTGACAGTGGTTCGGGTACTAAGAAAACATTGAGCTAGTATGATATTCAGTGAAGAAAAATGGAACAACGGTGATGAACTGAGGGAGTTTGTGAAGGTTTCGGCGGCGCTGAGCTTCAAGATGATGTGTACGCCTTTGCGCAATGCCTGGTATTTGTTTCTGGTGCCTTTGCTCGGTGATGCGATGGCCCAAAGGGTAACGGATATCTACGGCGCTGAAGAGAGGGAGGATAAGGACGCGGAACTGCTGAAGATGTGCCAGGCTTGTGTGGCTAATCTGGCATTCTGGTATGAGTTCGACAATATCAGCGTGAGGATAACGGATGCCGGATTTCAGCGCCAGCAGAGCGACACGGGGAGTTTCTCGCCTGCGTACAAATACCAGGAAGACAATCTGCGAAGAGGATTCAAGGCTAAGGGGTTCAACTGGCTTGATAGGATATTGGATTTCCTGACAGCTAACATCGAGAGGTATGAGGAGTTCCGGAAAAGCGATGCTTACGAGGATCGTGTGTCGGCTATAGTGAGAAGCACGAAGGATGTTGACGATGTGTATTTCATCAATTCGAGCCGGTTGGTCTTTCTGAGGCTGAAGGTGCATATCGGTTTTGTTGAGGAGATGACGCTTCGTCCGGAAATAGGCGAGAATCTGTACAAGACACTGAAGGATGGGCTAAAGGAAGGAACTGCTGATGAAAAGATTGAGAGGCTGAGGGTGGCTTGCAGCAAGTATGTTGCAGCTTTGGCTGTCATGAGGCTTTTGAGACAGACGGGAAGCATTACGGACAGGGGGCTTTATTTTGCGAGCTTGCTTTCGGGCAAAGAGGGCAATATGGAGGTGAAGCCTGTGGATGACAATCGTCTGAGGCTGGAGCTTGACGGATTGAAGGATTCGGCTGACGCTTACAGGGTGTCGCTGATGAGATTGATCAGGAATGAGTGGAGCGACATGTATGCCGGTGATGCCGGGCGTGTGATGGATATGGATAATGACGGACGGAAGATTTTCTGGGCATGAGGGAGATTGTTGTTGAACGGTGTATTTTCGGCTGCCGGCTGAGAGCCAGGAGGGCTGTTCCTTCGAGCTGGGGTGAGATGTCGGAAGAGGGCATGAGGGCTTTCGGTGAGGTTCTTGCCGGAAAGGCGGACGACGGGAATTTTTTCAAGGGGATGTTCTCTCTGCCGTGGTGGGCTTCTTTGTCGCCGTGGCAGATGTACTGCATCATGGATTGTATGGGGTTTCTGACTGATATGTCTGCCGGCATTGACAGGTTCTTGATAGGCTCGCTGTGCGGTGGACGGCTTTCTGCTCCTGAAAGGAGATTGAACGGTGTGACGCTGATGCAGTGGATGATGGCTGATACTTATTTCGGAAAGTATGCCAGGCATGAGAGCGATGAGATGCTTGACTTGTTTGTCGCGCATTTGTATACGGTGAAGGGTGTCAGCTTTGAGAAGGCTGTCGATGTGGATGCCGTAAGAGGTGAAAGCAGAGGTGTGAAGCTGGCTGTGGCTGTGAATTTCGGGCTGGTCAAGAATTGGCTATCGAAAGGTTTTCCGTTCCTCTTTCCTGAAGGCGATGGTGACGGCAAGGGAGGCACTGTCAAGGGTACGCAATGGCTGGATGTGTTTGATGCTTTCGTGGGCGATGATGTTGCCATGATTGACAAGTATGAGCGATTGCCGGTATTGACGGCTTTCAGAATCTTGAACAGGCGGATCTTGGATTCGAAAAAGAGAAGGTGATATGACTTTACAGGAATATATAAAGATGCTGGCAGAAAGGCATGTGGACATCAGACATAGGGATGATGGCGAGGTGCATTATCTGAGTTCTGACGCTAAGAAGGTGACGGCTATTGACAGTGAACTGTGTTATCCTGCTGTCATCTATGACCGTGGCGCAAAGTTCAGGTACGCTGGAATGCCTGGCGCTTACAGAAAAGAAACGTGGCCGGTGCTGATGGTTGTCGACAAGGTGCATGATACGTCTGACTATATTGCCATCGACGATGCTTTTGACAGATGCGGTGTAATCCTGGATGAGTTTATGAACAGGATGCTGAGCGACAAGAGCAAGCCGGAACTGAAGAGGGTGCTGGGGCGGTTCAGACTGGAGGATGTTGAATGCGAGTATGTGGAGAATGCAGACAATATGCTGTACGGTGTCGCAGCTTTCATCGATATGGATATGCCTGTGCCTGGTGCCGATTGCAGAGAGGCTTTTATTGATTAATTCTTTATTTTAAAATTATGGCTATAAAAAGTTATGAAGAACTTCTTTCAAGTGCGGAGAAGATAATGGAGAATGAACTGCCGGAGTCGAACACGCATGTTCTTGTGGGCACACATATGAAGGATGTGGTGGAACGTATGCAGGATGACGACACGCAGGGAGGAAAGAAGTTTACAGAGCTGGAGAAGAAGCTGAAGGGCGACAAGGCCAGTGTGAACAATGGTTTTGATTATCCTTTTGTTTACCTGGGGAGCTTTGCAGATTATGCAGGGCTTGTTGTGGAACTGGACAAACTTCATTCGAAGGATAACAGTTCGCAGACTATCGGTGAGTTCCGAGCTCTTATGAACGGGAATCTACTGTTTATCAGAAATTATGTCAGAAGCTGGGCTATGGAGGATTTCATCCAGTTTGTTGAGGGTACAGTGAAGCTGATTGATGGGAAGCTGGCTGTGAGCGACAGGGTGTCCAGTTTCATGCGCCGTTACGTGAACGATGCGTGGGATAAATGGATTGAGCTTGGCGGTGACAGCGGCGAGGGAAGTGTTACTGTAGATAAGATTGACGGCGGAAACGCTTTCAGTAGTTTTTAATAGATAATTTTTAATAGATATTTTTATGGAAGTATTAATCCAAATGAGAAGAGACACTTCTGCAAATTGGCAGAGTGCAAATCCAGTTCTAAAAGGTGGTGAACCAGGTTATGCCATAGATACAAAAATTCTAAAAATAGGCGATGGAACTACGGCCTGGAATGACTTACACGGTATACCTGCTAACATACAGACACAAGTTGACAGTGTAAATCAAAGTTTACAAGAATTTAATACGGCTATTCAGCAAGCATTACTAGAAACAGAAGAAGGTTTACGTCAAGAGTATAAAGCTGGTGATACCGCCATAGGTGAAGAATATAAAGCTGGCGATGCCGCCTTAGATGCTCGAATAAAAGCAATAGAGGGTGCAGGAGGCGATACGTTCCCTACTATTTTAGGAACAGAATCTTTAGACGCGATTACTGAGGAATCTGTAACTGCTGAGTTGACCGTATACAAGTACAAGGATTTAACAGAACCAACAAATCCACCGTATATATTAAGGGAAGGATTTGTATTTGTACAAAAAACGGAACAGAAATTCGGTAAATATTTCATCGGATACAAACAAGATGACACCAATGATTATGCTAATATTATTTTCTGCTGTGAAGAGTATCTTGGTAGTGGAGAATGGGGTAATTCTGCGATGAATATACCTGAGAGAATTGTACAAAGTACTGGTGAGAGTACAACAGCTGTAATGAGCCAGAAGGCTGTAACTGATGCTTTGAAAGGAGCAGGCGCAGGTGATTTTGACTTGGAAAATCTTACAAAAGGCAGAATTTGCTTTGGAGTATTGAACTCACCAGACGATGCGCCTTACGTGGGAAGTTACGGTAATACAGTATTAGGCTTCTATTTTGTTACAGGTAGTGGCACTTATGGGTACGGTTTTAAAGGCTTAGAAGTTGATACTGGGGAAATAGCAATATTTGTTAATACTGATTATAATGCAGAAACTGGTTGGAACTGGGAGAAACATACATTAATAACCACACTGGTTAATCACATTGTACTAGATGGGGTTGAATTGGTCATTATGAGCGAGAAGTATGCCAAACTGCCATCTTTTTCGTGGACTCCTTTTTTTAATAGTTTTCTTGAATTTATGAAAGAAACCGCGGTCGTAACTTTTAAGGATTCAGGGAAAAGTGTGAATGTCATGGTAACGCGCCAGAATACAGGAACTTCTTCTGTATATTCATTTAGTGGCTGTTTGATTCAACGCCTAAATGATGGTTCTATATGTTTTGGAGGAGATACTATTGATGATTCTGCTGAGGTTTATGGAACAACGATGTACGCTAATCCAGAACAGCAATCTAGCGAATTTGTATTTCTAAATACAAATTCGAATAATGGAATACCAGTGGTTGAAGTAACCTGTGATGAGAGTCCTGACTATTTTTCAGCAAAAGCTGTTGCAAGTGCTGTATATAATTCCGTAGGAGACAATTTAGGTCCTGTAATCGTCAAAATTATAGCCGGCGAATCGTCGGGCTTCTTTGAGCCTTATGTATGTTATGGTATAGTTGTAGGTGGTCCTAATGATGCGCCAACAGAACACTCTCTAATACTTGACTGCGCACTATATAATGCTTCGTCCGAATTTAGTGGCAGAAAGGTATATAAACCTATATTCAATATTGCAGAAATTGGCGCTTCTACGGTTACTAGATTACAACTTAAGCCTCTGAAAGCTTCTTATGAAAATGATTTAGTAGTAAATGAAATATTATTTTCAAATAAAACAACTGTCTTTATTAACGAATTAGAATATCAAGAAAATGGATTTCCTCAAATTCTTATTGGCTCTCTATTTGGTGCAATAGACAATTTAATACCTGACTCTTATACAGGAGCATTTGATATTATCTTTAATGATACAACTAATAATGCAACTTGGATGTTAACAGGAATGAGGCAACACACTGGTACGGCTGGAGAATCTGAAGATAATTATGAAACGTATATAAATGGACCTTTTGCACTTACGGAAACAGAATGGCGTTCTGGATATATTCAATTAGGTTATGATACACCTCCTTCACAAACTTATATTGGTATGTCTGCAAGAAGTGGTACTCAATATATAACAGCATATCCAATGGCAACATCTGTAACATCAATTGACGGAGGTAATGCTTGATGCTGAAGATTGCAACACATAACAGTGTTACAGGGGAGGCTGGCTATGGTTTGCTGTCGTGGCTGGTCACTCCTTTTGCCAGGTGCCAGAGGTTGACACTGAACGAACAGCTGGAGGCTGGTGTGAGGTATTTTGACCTGAGGGTCCGGCTGAATGATGGTGTGTACAGGTGTGCGCATGGTGTATGGATGAGCCGTATGTGTCTGGAGGATGCTCTTGCTGTGATCGGCAGGACGAAGGTGTTTGTGAATGTGACGTATGAGGGACGGGCGCCTGAGGGTTTTGTTGATGATGTGAAAAGAATAGTTGGGCATTACATGGATGTTACGCTTTGTCTTATCAATGAGAAGAGACCTGTGTGGCGTACGCTACATGTATGTGACGTGGTGCGGAGCAGGGATTTTTTCATGCATCTTGACTGGCACAGCTGGCATACACTGATTCCTATTCCATGGTTGTGGAAAAGGGTTTATTATGACAAGCCTGTTTTTGATGATGAGTGTTTCACGTTTGTAGATTTTTTGTGATTATGAATGATTTGATTGAAAAAATTGGGATTGACAAGCTTTGCCACTACGGTATTGGTGGAGAGATTACAGCGTTTGTGGCTGTTGTGGCCATGTTGCAGGAAATGCCTCTTACAAATATATGGGAGGCTCTGTATTACCCGATAATGGGTATAGTGGTAACTATAATAGTGGAGATCCTGAAGGAATATGTGATTGACAAGAAGGCCGACAAAATGGATTTTCTCTGGACTATGCTAGGGGCTTTTACCGTGTTTATGGCGTTCCTTATAGGTGTTTTGTTTAATGTCTTATCGCGGTAGGTCTGCGGTGGGGATGACTTGCACTTTAAAAATGAACATCAGGACTCAGGTGGGCTGGATCCTGATGTTTGTTATAGTGGCAGGAGATATTTCTTATAAATATATATAGTCTATGGCTGATTTTATGATATTTGATAATGTTCTATGTGTTATTAAAGGTTCTCCCTCGGCATCATATTCATATTTATATTCGATATCTGTTATGATATTATTATGAATGTTTATAATAGGTCTATACAATTGATTTTCGTAACAGAAAAGATCATTGTCAAATATTGACTTTTCCTGTAAAAATGGGCCTATGCAGTTTAGCTTATCAGATGCAGGAAGATGTTCTATTGTATTAATTATATTATCTTTTTTAATTCCTGCAAGATGTAGTATTGACATGAATTTGGTTAATGAACAAATACTATTTATAGTTCCTGATGGTTGTTTTATGTATTCATTTTTTATGTGAATTTCATAGTTGTCTATTATTTTGCATATATCTCTAACGCTTAGTTTGTATAATATTTCACTTACGGATTGTCCATAAGCAGACTTTTTTAGGTCTTCTATTTTTAATTTGCATTCTTTTGTCAGAATTTCTTTTAGACGTTCTATCGCTGATATCTTAATAGAATACCTAAATGGTAGGCTACTCGTAAATTTGTTGATGTATCCTTCAAAACAAGCTTCATTTCCGTAAAAATGATTGAAAATCTTTTTCACGTTGTCATAATCGAAAACTGTAATTATTTTGTCGAATCCGAATTTGTTGCTTAGGAGGAATTTATCAAGGTCTTCTGTGTCTTTCATTAGATTATATCTGTCAAAGTGGGCAGAAAAGATATTGAGTAATCTGAACAGATGTGCTGGATCCAGTCTGTCCATATCTTCAATAATTAATACAATTTTTTTTTTGCTTTCTTTTTGGTTCTCTTTTTGGTTCTCTTTGTATTTTTGTAAACTTTGTACGATGATACTTGTTATCATATCGAGTTCGTAAAGCCCTCCTTTTTCTTCTGAGAATTCTGTGCAGAATTTATCTGACATTTTGATATCTGACATTGAATCGATATCATTTTTGAACTGTTCGTATTTTTCTTTCTGGTCTTCAAGAAATTTCATGCCTTTAAAACCAGCCATCAACGTAGTCATAATATCAGGTGCAATAAAACCGCCCAGCATTGGTAGAATCTGTATTATATCTTGAAGCAGAGTTTTTCCATTGTTTAAAATGTAACTTTGGAAATATTGAAATTCAGATATTTTACAATCAGGGTCTATCATCTTGTGCTGTATAATTTGAATAAGTATGTCGCGCTTGATATATTCAAATATTTCCTTGTTATCGGCTACCTGATAGTTGACAGGATATAATGTTATGAATTCGTATTTATCTGGATATTTATTTTTAAATTCATTCAGAAAATAAGTTTTACCATCACCAAATCTTGCCGATAGGATAGTTCTTTCGTTAAGTTCTACATGCTTTTCAAAAGCATCTAATTCTTTTGTAATGTCAATAGGGTTCATATTATTTTAGTTATTTATTATACACTAAATTATAATCACACAAATATTTATATCCTATAAAAGATATAATCTGTAAGGGCCTGGAATACGATTGTCGAACATGTATTCTTCAACGGCTTTTATGGCCTTTTTTCTTATTCCTTCATGCGAATTTGCTGATATAGGCTCGTCAAGAATAATTTTGTAATCTTTGTTGTTCGCGTGGAACAAAATCTGATTAATTTGTAAATTCATAAATTATAAATTTAAATTATGTCATTGCACTATTGCTTTGCCACAACAAAAATATAGCAATTATTCTGTTAAATAAAGAATTTCTAGGAGTAATCCGACCACTATGGTTAGATATAGACATCATTTGCTATACGAGTATTGTTGGTTTTATGTCCTATCTTGTTTCTGCAATGATGGCTAATATTGCAATGCTAAATATTTGTTGTGGGAATGAGAAGTATAAAGCGATTAATTGTACACTGTACGGCTGGGAGCCAGAGGCAGAGCATTGCGGATCTTTGGGCTGAGTTCAAGCGCAAGGGATGGAAGAATCCCGGATATCACTATGTGATAGGGGTAGACGGGAAGATTACGCAGATGCTGGAGGATGGCAAGGTGAGCAACGGTGTCAGAGGTTTCAACTCGTCGGCAATCAATGTTGCATACATCGGCGGTATAGATGGTGACGGCAAGGGTGTGGACAACCGCACGAATGAACAGAAGAAGGCTTTGAAGCAACTGCTGAAGAGGTTGAAGAATCTGTATCCTGAGGCGGAAATTTGCGGTCATAGGGATTTGAGTCCGGACCGCAACGGTGACGGCAGGATCGACAGTACGGAGTGGTTGAAGCTTTGCCCGTGTTTCGATGCGAAGGATGAGTATGCAGATCTGTGATTTGTTGTCCTTTTCTGGATTTGTATTGGACTTTAGTTTTGCGGAACTAAAGTCCTTTTTTTATGTGCTTATGGAAACGAATGAGAAAAATCTGATGCGTACTGAGGAGTTCAACAGCCGTGTGGCGGCGTGGACGCTGAAGGTGAGGGAGGCATCGAAGGCTGTTCTGGGACGTACTCGAGGTAGCGGACGGTTGAGGGCAGAACTGAAGGATGTTCTGCTGGAGAGCTATGACAAGGAGGAGAAGGCTTATGTGGGACTGGGATTCAGGTTCCCGCGATATGGTGCTTTTGTCGAGTATGGTGCCGGAAGGGGATATGTAGTGAAAGATGGTGTTGTGTACCGTGGTTTTACTGATTATATCGACAAGGAGCTGAGGGGATTGCGCGTGTCGAAGTATACTCTTCAGAGGCGCAAGCATATTGTCGGCATGAATGTAAAGAGAAAGCCGTTGCCTTGGCTGGATCCTCAGATTGCCGGAAACATCGATGATCTTGCAGACGTGGCCGGTGAGTATTATGGTGACAGGGCTTTGCGGAGTGTTTTGGAGAAGTTCAACAGGATAACAATAAGGAAGAGTTATGGCAAATAGCAACAAGGTTGTGAAGAGAGGCGTGTATCTTTATCTGGACGGTAAGGAGATAAAGAATGACATGCAGAGCATTGAGCTCGAGGTGAAGAGGTTGACAAAGGAAATACGTTCTATGACTGTTGGTACTGAGGAGTATACGCGGACGGCTCAGAAAATCCGTACGCTGAAGGGTGTGCTGAAGGAGTACAGGCAGGAAATAAACAAAACTTCGGCGGAACAGAAGGGGCTGAAGTTCAGTTTCGGCAATATGGTGGATGGTTTCAACAGGTTCGGCGGTTTCATAGCAAGCATCGTTGCTACTATTACGGGGCTGGTTTTGGGCATCAGACAACTGAGGGAAGAGAGCATGAAGCTGGAGGACAGCCAACATGGGCTGAAGGCTTTGACGGGGCTTGACGATGACAGCATTGCCTGGCTGACGGAAGAGGCCAAGAAATTGAGCACGAACGTGACGGAGGACGGGCTGAGGATAAGGCAGTCGGCGAGTGAGATTCTTGACGCTTTCATGCTGGTAGGTTCGGCTAAGCCTGAACTGCTGGGCGACAAAGAGGCACTCGAAGAGGTGACTGTGGAAGCAGCAAGATTGCAGGCGGCTGCAAGGGATATCAATCTTAACCAAGCTGTGGATGCGCTTACACTTTCTATGAACCAGTACGGTGCTTCAGCGGAAGAGGCGTCGAGGTATTCAAATGTTTTGGCGGCCGGTTCGAAGGAAGGTGCAGCGAATATTGCGAGCGAAGCAGCGGCAATCCGCAATGCCGGTGTGGCTGCTGCATCCGCTAATGTGAGCATCGAGCAGACTGTCGGTCTGATCCAGACTCTTGCATACAAGGGCATCAAGGATGAGGTGGCCGGAACGGGATTGAAGAAGTTCTTCCTGACGTTGCAGACTGGTGCTGATGATGTGAATCCGAAAATTGTCGGTCTTGACAAGGCTTTGGAGAATCTTGCCAACAAGAATATGGATGCAGCGGACATTAAGAAGATGTTCGGCGAGGAGGGATACAACACTGCATCGGTAATTCTGCAGAACATTGACATGGTGAAGAGGTATACGGCTGCGGTGACTGATACAAGTATTGCGGTAGAACAGGCGGCGACGAACAGCAACACTGCTTCGGCGGTGATGGCTCAGGCCAGGAATGAGCTGAAGCTTGCCGGAATGGAACTGGTGGAGGACTTGAATCCTGCAATATTGCAGATGATGAACTCGCTTACCTCTAGTACGAGGGTGACGCAGAACGTCATTAAGTTTCTGACGGAACACAGGGTGACGCTTGGACTGCTTGTGGCCATGATTGTGACTTATAACACTTGGATGAACAGGAAGATTCTGCTCGACAAGCTTAGTGTGCTGTGGAATGATAAGCTGAAGGTGGCGATTATGGGTGTTGCAAATGCGATGAAGGCTAATCCATGGATGGCTTTGGTGTCTGTTCTTGTTGTAGCAACCGGTGCTGTCATTGACTACCAGAGGGAACTGTCGAAGGTGGTAAAGACTCAGACTTTGCTGAATGATCTGAACGAGAAGGCAAAGACTAGCGTGCAGGCTGAGAAGGACGAGCTCGACAGATTACTGAAGGTGGCCAAGGATGAGAAACGGTCGAAGGAAGAGAGGGAGGTTGCTATAAAGAAGCTTAACAAGATAAGTCCTGAATATCTTGGAAATCTGACAACTGAAACCATAAATTCTGATAATGCAAGAAAAGCAGTCGAGAAGTATACGAAGGCTTTGCTGCTGAATGCTCAGGCTAAGCAGTATGCAGACAAGCTGGCAGAGGTAAGGGACAAAATCCAGGAAATGAAGAAGCCGGAGGCGGTGGATGAATTCTATGATTTCTGGAGGGATGAACCTATCGGTTGGGCCAATCAATTGGGGGCAGCTCTCGAGCGTGCAGGTCAAGGTTTTGAGAGCTTGATGGTCGGCGGAAGTTTTGACGGTTTTACCAGAATGAGTTCTATCGAGAAGAAGGGTTATCCTATGAGCGGATATGACAATGCCTTGATGGGGCGGAACAATGCTCTGCGTGAACTTGTAGATGAGGAGAAAATTCTTGTCGGCGAGTACAGCAAGATTCAGGATGAACTGCTGAAGCTTTCGGCTGAGGAGGAAGAAATCGTTAAGAAAAAGAGCGGTGGCGGTGGTGAAGAAGATAAAGAACTTGCCGACAGGAAACGGGCCATGCTCGATGAGGAAGTGAGATATCAGGAAGAACTGAAGGCGATAAAGCAGAAGTATCTCGATGATGACCTGATGACGCGAAAGGATTATGAGAAGCTTGTTGAGAATGCAGAAATGGAGCATCTGAAAAAGATACTGGATATTGCCAATCTGGAGCCTGAGAAAAGGAAGACAATAGAAATGCAATTGCTTGACTTAATGATCAAGATAAAGGAAAAGAATAGGGAAGAGGAAAGCAAAATCGAGGAAGAAAGAATTGAGGAGAATGTAAATAGACGCAAGAAACAGTATGAGCTGGAGCTGGAGGAACTAACTAGAGCTTATGCGAAAGGAGCATTGAGCGAAGAAGCTTATCATAAAAACTCGCAGGATGTGACTGAACAGTATTATAAGGATCTTATGGACCTCTATGTCGATAATGAGGAGAAAAGAAGCGAGATTGAAACAAAATTGCATGATCTGCAATTGGACAGATTGAAGGAAGCGGAGCGAGAAAAGCAGGAGGAAATAAAGCGGACAATGGATTTTGTTGTGGGACAGGCTGAAGAACTCGGCGATGCTATGGCTGATGTGATATCGGGTGAGGAAGATGCTTTCAAAAATCTTATGAAGACAATGCTTATGACTGCAGTGGAAGCTATTGAATATTATGTTCAGCTTGCTGTCATCAAGAAGATGGTTGAGGGTATCCTGACGGGTGGTTTGTCGCTCGTTTCCGGACTTGCTCAGATTGCAGCCATAAAGGCCGGATTCGCCTTAGTTAAGGGAATGATAAGCAACTTCTATACCGGCGGATATACTCCAGGAGGTGCATGGGATGAACCTCAGGGTATTGTACACTCGAATGAGTTTGTTGCCAACAGGTTTGCTGTTTCCAATCCGAATATACGTCCAGTCCTGGACTTGATTGATTCTGCTCAGAGAGCCGGCAATGTGGGCAATTTGACGATGGATGATGTGGCTTCGGTTGTCAATGCAGGATATGCCGGTGTATCGAGCAATGGGAATGTGCGTCGCGGTGCATCTCCAGGAATGCAGAATGATGCAGAAATGAAATTGCTTATGCGTGCGATGATCGTTGCTATGGCGGATGCCAGGAAGGCTTTTGAGAAACCTTCTGCTGCTTATTGCTTTATCAATGGACGGGGCGGTATCAGTGATGCTCAGTCGTTGGTGGAGAGAATGAAGAACAATGTTAAACGAAACAAGGTGTAGGATATGTTGAGCTTGAAGGTTGATGGGAAAGACGTGCATCTTAAATCGGATGTTTCTTTCGAAATTGTGAAGGAGAATCCTTTCTTTACAAAATCAGGTGAATATACTTATGATATAGAGATAGACCTGAACGACAGGCAGAACAGGGTGGTGTATGGTCATCTGGAAAGGATGCATGCCGGTTGGAACATCGAAAAGCGCAGGGCCGTACTGATGGACGGTCCGCATGTGTTGTGCGAGGGTACGGAGGTCGTGCTGGAGAAAGAGGGTGATGTTCTGAAGATTCAGATTGTTGCGGACAATTCGGAACTGAATTATCTGTCGGCCTCAGATGATACCAGCGTGAGGGATTTAGACCTGGGCAGTGCTGAAGAGGTTGACGCGTCGACGGCCGGAGAACTTGCTTATAAGATTTTTCCGGATGCGGAATGTGTTTATCCGCCGATTTCTCCCAAGGGGCATGAAACGATTAATTCTACTTTCTACAATGAAATAGAGTTTATAAATCAAGATCCTGGATTCAAATATGCTGATGATGCTGATTTTGTACCTCAGCCTTTTGTCTTGATGATTATTGAGCGTATTGTAGAAAAATTTGGCTATAAGGTGTCTTATAATTCTTTAAGAAATGAGGAACGCTGGTGTAGACTTCTTGTCGTTAACGGTTATGACACTATGAAATATGCCAAGATGTTACCGGATTGGTCGGTTCAGGATTTCATTACGTATTGTGAACAGTTCTTCAATGTTGTTTTTCTTGTTGATTCAAAGAATAGAAGTGTCAGAATTGAAAATGTGCGTGACTATTACATTGAACAGGAAATGGAATCTATTCCTTCAGAAGACGTTATGATGGATTTTGACAGAACTTTTGATGCAGATGAGGAACTTTATATCAATTATGAGAATTTGAGGTATGATTTGCCTTCTGATGAATACTGGAGTTATCAGTGCATCGATGAAGAGGTTTTGAAGAGGTGTGAGATTGTGGATGCACAGCTGGAAGATTTTGCAAGAAAGGTGGAAGATTTCGAGGCTTATGACTATAAGATATTTCGTGACTCCAGGGGATTTTATTTTATGGTGGAGGATGAGTATTCAAGGCCACAGGTTATGAGTTTTCAGTCGTTGATTGAAGACGGAAGAAAAAATACTACGGATTTGAAAATTGTTCCAGCAAGAATTACGCTAGCTTCGTATTCTGATCCTACAATAGAGTTCAGATTCTTTATTCCCGATCCGCAATATTTTGATGAGACTCCTTCTGTCAGTCTCAGCGATGCAATAAAAAACGGTCTTCCGGAAGAGAATAAACCAGACATTATGCAGGTTGCATTTTACTGTGGTGTTCTCCAGGTCCGAGGTGATGGAGCTGAGCCTTATCCTTGGGCTTATTATGCACCTCATTGTATAGCAGGTTCGAGGTGGTATATACGAACGTTTGATTCGTTATTGACGATACGTCCGGACGAACTCCCTTGTATCGACGATCTGAATCTGTCTCTTGAAACTAGAAGAAGCAAGGGCGATTTTGACAATGGATTCAATATAGATCTTAGCGAAGAATATGTGATAAGGTTCAGGACTAATAGAATGTTGTCGCCGATGAAAATATTCTTAATAAACAATTGCAAGTACTACTGTAAGAGCCTTACCTATAATGTGGTTGATTCGAAATTGGATTGTATTGTCGAGGGTAGTTTCTTCCGTGTTAATGAAAGTTGATGGGAAATATTGCATCTGAAGGCAAGTGTGGTTTTAAATTCACATAACTAATCGTTATTTTAATTTTGAGTGTAAAATTAAAATATGGAATGTTGTTGTTTTAGATTTATGGGAAAATGTTGAATAAGTCATGAGCATATTGCTGTTTGCATGGCTGTCGTTATGACAGCCACTTTTTTTGTCAATACTTTTTTATCTATGGATTTTTGCATATATTTGCGGTGTACTTCGCCAAAGTATTACATAACATTGTGAATGGTAGTGGATTTTTTTATCCTCTACGGAACTGTATATATAATATAGCCGTTAGTTTCCCAGCGGGCTACTATCATCATGATGTAAGTCGTACTTTGGCGAGTATAGGGAGGCTGACGGCTTCTTTTATATGATTATATGATTTCATTTCGCTATGCCAAAGTACGACGGAATCAGGGTTAAGTCGAATAATAGTACACTTAAACTTGCGCTCAGCAGTGCGAGAACTGTTGCGTCTTTACGTATGTGGATGCGTAAGGATAATGAATTTTTTTCTTCAGTTATGGAAGAGAAAGTAAGTAATCTGATGGTAGTAAAGGTTGCCAATGTGGCATTGGCTTTGGCTGTTGCACTGATGTCCGGAAATATTTTCTTGACTTTTATTGGTGTTGTGTGGTTTGTTAAAGCATGTAGTAATTTAAAGCGATAATGTTATGGGTAAGATTGGATTTACAGCGAACAGAGATGAAGAACAAGATGAAGAGAAGAAAGAAAATAAAAGTAAGAAATCTGCATCTTTGGCTTTGAAGAATGTGTTGCAACTGAAGTATGCTTCTTCGGGAGATAGTGAGAAAAAAGTGTATAAATCGACGGCGGATCTGCTGTATGAGATAGAGAATATAATCTGTATCGGTGAGTTGTATCTGGTAGAGGTAATGCTTCAGGAAGGTTATGTGATAGAATATGTGGATGACCGGCCTTTCTGGGTAATGTATGAACGGTAGATTTCCATGGGGCAGGAATGTATTTATTCTTTGCCCTATGATTATTTTTGCCACTTTTATATATTAAAATTGCATAATCTTTGAATAGCTGGCTTTTATTATAGGGTTTATTTGTTTGACGATATTATTATTATGATTACATTTGCATGTAATTAACTTATAAGTTAATCATGGAACAACGATTTACCATTGAATTGTTAGAAGAAAATGAAGCACTAAATATTTATTCTCTTAAGGAGGTCGGTGAGAAATATTCTGAGTTTGAGAAATTCATTCTCAAATTTCCAGAGGGCTGCAAATATGATGGAGATGTAGACGTAATTATGGGATGGCTTAACAAGATAGGCCAACGCGGTGCTTTTGAACGGTATTTCAAACCTGAAGGGAAGTTCGGCGACGGTGTGTCTGCTATTCCAATAGAAATAGGAAACAAGGTCAGACTATACTGTTTGAGGATTACGGATCAAATCTTGATATTGGGAAATGGCGGAGTAAAGGACGCTAAGACATGGCAAGAAAGTCCAACTTTGTCTCCTTATGTCAAAGCTCTGATAGAAGCAAGTAAACGTATAAAATCCCGTATGAAATCCGGAAAGATAAAAATTGAAGGAAAGGTATTATCGGGCAAACTTAATTTTAAATTCGATGAAAAGAAATAGTTTGTTTGATGCGCGCAAGAAGCGTGTTTCAGACGAAGTCAATGATTTTTTAGAATTGTCGTTCAATATAGTGGATAGAATTCATGATGTTCTTGAAGCCAAGGGTTGGACGCAGAAAGATCTTGCACGGAAAATGGGAAAGAAAGAATCTGAAATAAGTCGTTGGATGAGAGGCACGCACAATTTTACGATTTCAACAATAGTCAAGTTGGAGCATGTGCTCGGGGAACCAATATTGTCTGCGCTTAAATCAGATGAAAAACGTCAGGTAAAGACGATTTATGAAACTGTTCCTGTCATGTTGGATACAGATTCGATTCAGCATGTCAATGATGTTCATAGAATAAATTATAGAATTCCTTTCAAGGTTTTGTTAAAAAAATGATTGGTTATGGCTGACACTTTTAAGATTAAAATTCACTCTATATCAGAAAAGGACTTCTTCCTTAAACATAAGTTGCTACCAAAGACCAAAGAGGCGTGCGAGACTGAGCTTAATCCAGGATTCGGATTTAAAATTTCGGTTGACAGCGAGAATTCTCTATTGATAGTGGATGCGAATGCTTTTTACTCAACGAATGATACGATAGTGGTTGCTTCGTTGGAGTTCGAGTATTCTCTTCTCTTTGAAAATATAAGCAACTTTGTAAAGGTGGGAGATAATAGCTCGGAAATAAAGATTCCTAAGAATCTGATGGAGGTCATTGTACAGGAAATATATGTGACAGGACGCACATTGTTGAACAGACGCCTTAAGAACACTGTTCTTGAAGATTTGTATCTGCCGTTTAATGGAGCTTCTGATTTATGGAAGAAACTGAAAAATAGTGATGTTGCTAAATAACTAGTAGCAACGTTTGTTAAACATAAAAGCCGTACAGTATGATGTTCAACTGTACGGCTTTTTTCGTGTTCAGATGTCTGGGAAATTGTTGTCGATGATGTCGTCGCGCTGTACTATTCGGTTTCGTATGTATGCTTCAGTGGTACTTATCGATTTGTGGCGGAAGTGCTGCTGAAGCTTCCATGTGTCTACTCCTGCCTCGACAAGTTTTACTCCTCCTGTGTGTTTGAAAGAATAGAGTTTGTATTTTTCAGACAGGCCGAGAAGACGGCGGTAGCGATTGAAGCGGTTTCGGAAGTTGTTCTTTCCTAAAGGCGTTTTGCCTGGCATTCCGTTGCGACTGAAAATGTAGTCGTCTGTACATGGCCAAACATCGAGGCGGATTTCCTTAAGGTAGTTGTACAACTGTGCCGGGATGGAAACTATTTCGGTTTTGGAGTTCTTGCTTATCTCATTGCGTACTCGTATGCTTCGCGACTCGAAGTCGATATCTGAAATCTTCAGAAGTCTGCATTCGTTAGGGCGTATTGCACAATAGTATTCGAGCATGCAGATGAGATATAGCTGTCTGTCGTTCTTGCGAATCTCGCTGATGAGCTGTTTTCGTGTGCGGTCGGGGATGGGACGCGCAGCTTCATCCTTCACAGTTCCGAGGCGTGGAAGAGCTTGCACCGGATTCTCGATAATCACTCTTTTTGTGCTTTTGAGGTAGTCAAAGAATGAATGAAGTATCTGCGAGTATTTGTCTATCGACAGACGGCTCAGGTGCTTGTGTTCTGCAAGATGTGAGAGGTATTGTATGATTGCATCCTGCGTTATGGCCGATATGGGTTTACGGTCATATTCGTTCATTTCGCACCATTCGCAAAATATGCGACATTTTGAAACGTATGTCTGATAGGATTTTGGGTTTACCTGTGCTTTTTTGATTGACAGGAAATCGGACAGATAACTTCGGATATTGACAGCATTCTTTCTGTCGCATCCGATACGTTTCGCCACATTTGCATAGATTAGTTCATCCTGGTATGTCACCGTTTCTTTGTCGTACGGCATCCAACCATTTTCCAACTTGCTTTTCAATTTTACTATCTCGCTTTCGGCAAATGCAGTTCTTTCTGCCTTTGTCGTCAAGCTGTTCGGTACATAGATGCGATGGCGTTCCATCTTATCCTTGTACGGGTTCATACATGAATATTCTATATACCACTTTTTGCTAAGGTCGCCGCCAGCATCTCGCAGCTGCGGCATGATAAATAAATGTCGTTTTCTCGCCATAATTCAGTGTACTTAAATTCTTGGACGATAACCTAAAAATACACTTAATATACAAGAATATACATTTATGATTTAGCTGATGCTTTTTAAAGCTTTGATTTTGAGGTGTTTATGGGTTTTTGTGGAGCTGGAGGGAATTGAACCCTCGTCCAAACAAGGAAGCCCTATGCTTTCTACATGCTTATTCCAGACTTCGGTTTTCGTGCCTCGGCAAGACCTGGACCACCCACCGCGACCTTATCCTCTAAAGCTTCATCTGCGGCGCGAGGCCGCCGCCGACTATTCCCGATTTTGCCGCACCGCCGTTCTGAACGCTTCGGGACTTGTAGCTTTCAGGGCGATGTCTCGTTTCCCCGCCTTGCAGGGAAATAAAGCTTATCTACTATGCTTCGATTAAGCAGCGAGAGCGTAATTGTTTTCGCCAGATAATTTTTTGATGACTGATATTATAGAGCAAATCACCGACGCTCTGCATGCTTACATACAACTTCATCCTGCTGTCAAATCCAGTCAGCCCCGGAGTGTGTTGATGCAATGCCGTGCATGCTTCCATGCACAAACACGGCGCAAATATACATGATAATGCTGTCATTACCAAACCTCAAGCGTTTTCTTTTGTGGAATATATGCTTTCCCCAGTGCACGGCAGAGTCAACCAGCAAGTGCAACATTACGAAATCTTTTTGAAAAAGACCTCAG
>OKRU01000197.1_pt1 | contig 56301 bp, 57 predicted proteins | sample 1601131 | NCBI WGS metagenome assembly OKRU01 (sample SAMEA3541558, study PRJEB24748) | human gut metagenome | biome: human gut; feature: human-associated habitat; material: faeces | place: China | collected 2012
CGAGCTGCCGGTTCTGGAACACCTGCGTTAAGGGAAAACACAGAGAGGAGAAGTAGCGATGGCGGATGTGAATGGACAGATGAACCTATTTGAGCCGCCAAATATGCATGCTAATTATCGTGGAGAGTTGAAAGATGCCCCTAGATGGATGCAATATAGCCGATGCGAAAACTGCACGCGTTGGAAAGCGTACAGAGCTGATAAGCAACCACCGGAAGGATGGGGCATACAAGGTTGGTGTGCTGAACATGGTGAAAAAAGCAACGCTACGTCGTATTGTCAGAACTTTGAAGATAAAAACAAAATTTAGAGGAGAAAAGCAAATGAATGATTTAATGGTTTTTGAAGGACATGAGGTAGAAGTATTTGATTTCGAGGGACAGATTTTATTTAATCCATATCATGTTGGCAAATGTTTAGAATTAGGTGATAGTGCTGTAAAAATGGCGGTTTCAAAGATGAATGATAAGCAGGTTGTAAAACTGACAAATTCTAAAGTCAAAAAAAGTGACTTTAGAAAATTACATAATACAGGGGAGAACTTTATCACAGAAAGCGGTGTCTATAAATTGGTATTCAAGAGCCATAAACCAAATGCTGAGAAATTCACAGATTGGATTGCTGATGAAGTGCTTCCTGCATTACGCAAGACAGGACGTTATGAGATGCAGAAACAGCGAACAATCAAGAAAGTGCATACGGAGAGTTTATCTGCAGTAAATAATGCGGTCAAGATTCTTACGCCTATGCTTGCAGCGGCCGGTTGTGATAGCAAGATACAGCTTCTTACGGCAAAATCACTTTACGAAAAGGCTGATGTGACACTTCCCGTTATGATCGAAGCAGATCGGCAGTATTTTGACACGGTACATATTGCTCGAAAAGTCGGAATTTATTATCAGAGCTCAGGCAAGCCGGCAGACAAAGCCGTAAATGAGATTATTCGCCGATTGGATATTTCGGAAAATATGTATACAGAAACATGGGAGAGTAAAGGAAAATGGCAGGGAACAGTCAGAAAGTATGTCCCAGAGGTTATAGATATGGTTCGTTCTTGGTATGTAGATCATGGATATCCTAGAGATATCGAGTACACGCAAACTGATGGACAGATGAAATCATATCATGTAATTTGGCGTAAAGGTGGCGTGGCTGTATAAAAATAGTTTATAAGCATTAGGCAAACCGAAAATTTGGGTTTGCCTAATTGTGTCGGGAAATATGAACATTGACAATTGAATATTAGAGATGACGGTGGTATGATTCTTGGTAGTAATACAAAGGAGGAAATTTTCGATGGATGAGATAATGATTGGAATAGATTTTATGAAAATTGGATGGGTTGTAGCTGTTCCTCTGATAATAATCTGCATTATTACATATGTATTTAATTGCAAAATATCGGAGTTTACATTTGCGTTATTGAAGGCATTCTTTTATGGGATGCTTGAATTTTATATGTGCAAATATGTATGTAAAAAGGGGATGACGGAGATAGGCGTTGTAACGGCTTTCACTTCAATCTTTTGTGGTCTCGAATGTGGAGACAATATTGTAAAGGTTATTTGCATGATAATAGAATATTTTAAGAAATGGGCAAAAGTAATAAAAAATAAATAAATATACACCAACTGTCAAATACGATGGTTGGTATTTTTTTACGCAAAATCGAAAGGAGGAATGCCTGTGGACGAAAAGGAAGTATTCGAGATCTGCAACCAGGTAGACAGCTACATCGCTGCGGAACTGACAGAATCCATTGTGATCGGGATAAGTTACGACATGCTGGAAGCACACCACGGCATTCTTCCGATCAGCCGAAATTGTTTTTACAGAAAGCGCCGGATCGTGCAAAGGATCATAATGCAGAGGTTGGGGCGTATCGTGGAAGAGCCGAACGGGCAGTTGAGGATGGTGTGGTAATATTGGTGGATGGACTACTTATTTGCTTTTCGATCATCCATATAAAGCGTGGTTGTTCCGTATGGCTCTCTATATAAAGTTTTATCTATGCGACGTACATAATTTTCATGTCCGTCATTACGGATTTGAAATTGATAGGAGATAGTTGAATTATTACTATTAAAGGATAAGTCCCCTTTTTTCCATTCTCCATGTTGGTCAAAGTAGAGTTTGTAAAGATACATATATTCATGATTATCAAAATCTTGTAACCATAGATAGAATGGGTATTTGCATTTACGCATGGTTGAAGTGTATGGAGTAAGCCGGAGGTGAGATACTGGGAACTCACGGTTGTATACAGTATCTGTTTTGAGTCTATTGGGTAAAATCGAATCTTTATAATATTTCTGGAATGGTTTGATTAGATTATTGGCTGCATGAAGATAGTTATATGCAAGGTCCAGATTGTGATCGGACAGGGCAATACATACAAAATTCCCATCGGAAATAAATGGAGATTTTAAATCAAAAGGGTTCATATCATAAATGGCCACGTCTTGATAGGTTATATTTAAGTTATTGTCTTTTTTATGTGCTTTACGTTTATAATACTGCTCCATTTTAGGGTTTGGAGTATATGTGGATGCGGCCGTTGACTGAACAGTTGTGGCAGAACTTGTAGTGTCTGGTAGTTTGAATAAATTGAGTGTTTTTTGCATTATTGACATTGGCGGATACTTCTTTGTACTGTGGGATAAGTGTATTTTAGCATACGAAGAGCAAATCAAAAACCCGCTTACATGAAGTAGGCGGGTTTTCAAAATGGTATTCCATCTATGGGATGGGCTTTGTATTGAGATAATTCACCTTCAAGCCATTGGTTATATATGTCAGTGTTAATTACATTCTCTTGAAGAAGAGTATACATTTTTTGCCAATTTGTAAAAAATGTATTAAAGACAGGATCACCTTTAACAATAAAATGGATGTTATAAGACGAGTCGACAATAGATGGAGTGACAAGGTTTCGAGTTTCGCCTTTATATTTTGTGGAGCATAGCTTCACAAACATGTTTAAAACATCATAGTATGTGTTAAAATCAAAAGATAAATCTTTTATCTTACTTCTGCCAAGAAGCCAATCAACTGATACATTGAATTTTCTTGAAATACTGTACAGAATATCTAAGGATGGAGTTCTGTCACCCCGTTCATATCCTGACAAGGCAGCTTGTGTTGTATTTACAGATTCGGCGAATTCTGCTTGAGTGAGTCGGAGAGAAGTTCGCAATTCTTTTATTTTTGAAGCTATTATATCATTTGTCATATAGCAAACCTCCTTCGTGTTTTGATATTACAATTATAACAGTTAGCACAATAAATAGCAACAAAAATAACTATATGAAATAAATATACTGTTGACAGTATAAATACAACGTGATAACATTAGATTGTCAATAAGAAAGGAGGACAGATAGATGAAAAGAGTTGTGATTGAACTTGATGATGATTTTCATAAGAAGATAAAGATTCGAGCAATAACATCTGACAGATCAATTAAAGGCTATATTAAAGAGTTGCTTGAGCAAGATTTGTGTAAAGAAAAAGAGCAAACACAGTAACTTTGGCGAGTGAGTGTTTGCTCAAAAGTGAAACCTATAAACTTAGGAATCTTTTTGTATTGTAAGGGATTCTACTATTTTTTGCAAGGAGGAATTGCAAAATGCAGAATTTAACAGTAATCGAAAATGAATTGGTGCCGGTATATGAGACAAGCACTGGCGAAAAGGTAGTATATGGCTCAGAACTCCATGAGGTTCTTGGAGTTAGGACACCTTATAAGGATTGGTCATCTAGAAGATTATCGGATGTGGATGCACTTGAAGGAGAAGATTTTGAAGCCGCTCAAATTTGCGCACCTTCCGGACAGACTAAGAAGGATCATATTATTAAACTTGACACAGCCAAGGAGATGGCGATGTTGGAGCGCAATGAGAAAGGCAAGCAGGTGCGTCGGTATTTCATCCAGGTAGAGAAGAAATACAAAGAGAACACGCTGAATGATCTTTCTCCTGAACTTAAAGCGGTGATTATCGTTGACAAACGAATCACCAAGGTTGAAAAGAAAGTGGAACACTTAGAGCATGACATGCCTTTGTACGGTGCGGAAGCAGATGAGCTATGCAGCCATGTAAAGAGAAGAGGATCGGCTATACTTGGCGGAAAGCAGAGTAATGCATATAAAGATTCTAAGATTCGATCTGCGGTATATACAGATATTTATAACCAGATCAAGCGGGAATTCGGTTTATACGATGAGAACGGACGATATAAGTCATACAAGGCTCTTAAGCGTCGCTATTTATATGAAGCGCATGAGCTAATTGATACATACGAACTGCCGAAATACTTGCAGGAACGTGTCAATGATTGCAATGCACAAATGAGCATGGAGGTAGCTTAGGATGGGAAAAGCATTAACTAGGGAACGCAAGGCGATTATTGACATTATGTATGATGAATTGGAAAATCAGCCAATGGCGAGTCAGAAGGTAAAAGATAAATACTCCTCATTGAGTGATATTTTTGATGAATATGTGAATGCAGTACAAGAAGATGCATTCTATTTTGGATATTTGACTGCTGTGAAACAATATGAGAAAGCGTAGGTGCAGGTATGAAGAATGAGATTGATGCATTATCAATGGAAATATTACACGCATTTGAAGGAATGAGTCCGGAAGAAATAGATAAGATCAGGAAGGATTGGCTTGCAGAAGTGCAGGGCAGAAAAACGGAGCTCGTGAGTCCAGACCGGGTTGTTGATTATGTAAATGCAGTGACAGACGTGGCTATTGATCGAGCAAAAAGAAGAATGAAGGTGGCATAGCTTATGGGAAAAGTGAAAGATACGATGAATGTTGTGGAGAATACAAAAGGGAAAGTCGATGACAACTATTCTATGTATTTGACTAATATTATTCATATTAAGGAATCAAGTAGGGATGTGTACGATGCCATAGCTAATGCATTTTATTTTGGCTATGCGCAGGGAACCAAGGCGACAAAAGCGGAACTGAAAAGAGCATAATTTAGAGAGAGCTTAGAAATAGGCTCTCTTTTTTCTTGGTAAATTAAATTACAAAACTTTAAGGTAGGCCAGTTAGTTTCAGTTCAGGTAAATCATTCTTTTTTGACAGATAGTATTTCTGGTAGCAATATTTGCCAGCATATCACTCAGCGCCACTAAATCGGCGGAGAGGCCGGCAAGCTCATCATCTGACGTGCAAGTCGGCTAGTTGGCAGGCGAGCGTTGAAAGAAAATAAAGGTTTGAACAGTTTCGCATGGAATCACCAGAATAGTTTTACATATTTTATGCAAATGGGGCAAAAATGATTCACTAAGGATGCGCATTGATATGGCGAACGAAAAAATGTCGAAGAATGTGGCTGTTGACAATTGAACATTGACAATTGGAATGTTAAAATTAGATATCAAATATAAAGGGAGAAAATGTATGAACATTTCCAAAATTTGTGAAAAGTATAATATTGAATCGACAGAATTGGAGGAGATAAAAAATGAGTTAAAACAAATTTTGAAAAAAGTGCATCCAGATAATAATAGTGGAGAAGTTGATGTCGAGTCTTTTGACGAAATAATGAATGCTTTGGAAATTATTAATCAAGAAATAAAGTATGGGTCTACAAAAAATGAAATCCAGACGATAACAGAAGCCTTTGGAAATATAATTGAAAAGTTAAATTTAAGTAATGAACTATCTGAAAAAAAAGAGATAGAGCGCCGTTATGAAAAACTGGAGAATGATATTGATAGATATTCTTCGCCAATTATAAGAAGAACACGCGTGCGAAGATATACTTCAGCAAGTATTACTGCAATTATAACGTTTTTATGGTTATTGCCTGACAAAGTGTTATCACATCCATTTTTTAAATTCATGATAGAAAATAAAATTTTTAGTGAGGTTAGATTTACAGCATCTTTTTTCGTGATTTGGATTTACATGCTAGTTTTCACATTATTTTATTGGTGGAGAGTGTTCAGGGTAGAGAATCAAGAAAAAGAGATCTTGAGTAATATTAAGAATAAAACTATTCAAAATAGAATGATGATGGATTTTATTGTTCGCTTATCGCATGATGGAACATTACAATTTTCGAGAAATCAATTTCTTGAGTATATATTAGATGAACTTGGAGAAAGCTATGGCTCAGTAGGATTATTATGTCAAAGGAAGAAAAGAAAGTTTTGTATAGAAAACAGTTCTAGCCAGGAGATTATAGAAAATGTTACAGACATTATTTTGTTGAATGCTGAGAAGCATAAAGTAATCAAGAAAGTAGAAATGAAAAGTTTGATAGAATACTATAGTATTATTGAAGAGTAGAAATATAGCAGTCGGCCAACCGTCAAATACGATGGTTGGTATTTTTTTACGCAAAATCGAAAGGAGGAATGCCTGTGGACGAAAAGGAAGTATTCGAGATCTGCAACCAGGTAGACAGCTACATCGCTGCGGAACTGACAGAATCCATCGTGATCGGAACCAGCTACGACATGCTGGAAGCACACCACGGCATTCTCCCGATTAGCCGGAATTGCTTTTACCGGAAGCGGAGGATTGCGCAGCGGATCATAAAGCAGAGGTTGGGGCAGATCGTGGAAGAGAAGAATGGGCAGTTGAGGATGGTGTGGTAGAAATGCTTTATATTGTATGACTAAAATGCTATAATTATAATGTATGATTGCATAGAGAGGGTGGTCCAGAATTGGGCGATATTTTAAAATAAGTAGAGGTGAATTAAATGAATATTCTCATGTCAATTGTGAAAAATTCATACGAAATGAGTGATACCATAAAAGCCGCATTAATATCAGCTATGATTCCCGCTTTGATTTCTATTATTGGATTCATTGCAACTAATAGATCTGTAAAAAGAGATTTTAAGAATGAGAGCCTAAAGCAAAGGAACGAAATCGCTTTGAATAAAATGGCAACAATGCCAATGCGTATATTAGAATTGTTGGGAACAATTATTGAAACAGGAGGTCAAAACGAAGAATTAGCAAAAGAATTCGATGGTTTTATGAATGAAGTGTATGCATATGGATCTGAAAATGCAATAGCGCTTATTTCCAAGATACAAAAGGATAATATGTTTTTTGGCGATAATGTCGCTGATAGGAATTCGTATGAATTAATTGCTATGTATATACTGTTAGCCACACAGATAAAATATGATGTCACAGGAATAATCGTTAGTCCGGAAAAGTGGTATGAAATGAGGATAAACGATTATGAAATTAACAGGGAGAAGATGCGATTAGCCAACAATAATGTTGTAAAGATGTTTGAATTAAATAAGCGATTTTACATAAAGAAAATTCGATGATATGATAAGATCTTGGAAAGAGAGGTTATCTTTAGTGAGACCTCTCTTTTTTATGCCTTAAATTGGTACAAATCCACTGAAACACTGCTTTATAATTATGGTATGAGGTTAGAAATATACCATTTGGCAGAGAGAAAGTGATCGTGTGGCAAACCTAAGAGGTAAGATGAAGAAACTACAGACGGCAATTATAAAGCGAGGCATGGTTGTAAAGATAAATCAGAATCAGTTCTACTCAGAGGATCAGAACCGCATGATCACGTCCTATCGCATCATTACGCCTGTAGAGTGCTATAACCAAGGTAAGAAAGAATGGAAGACAAAGGACTATGAGGTACTGAAGACTTGCTCAATGGTGGAGGTAATCTATTGTCTGTTAGATATCTATAAGGCGGTGAGCGGATGATGAAATGTAGAGAATGTGGGAAGATGCTGCCGCAGGAGCAGAGAATAGATATTTGTCTCGACTGCTCCAGGAAGAATATGCAGAAACTGTTTCGGGACGATCCAGAGCTGAAAGATGCATTTAAAAAGACAATAGAGGAATTAAGAAAGCCGGAGAATGTAAGAAAGATGGTAGATGGCGCTTGCCGTGTGGTAAATGCCATTAACAAAATGCGAGATGGGCGGTGATGGGATGAAGAAAGAACTCACACCGAAGCAGAAAGCATTTGCAGATGAGTATATAAAGAATGGTGGGAATGCAACACAGGCGTATATAAAGGCGGGATATAGTAAAAGGGGGGCGAGTGCGAGCGCAAGCAATCTACTAGCAAATTCTAGTGTATCAGCATATATAGCAAAACAGACTGAACGCATCGAAAAGGAGCAGCACCGCGACATTATGAGCCTTGCCGACATCCAGGAGCGTAGAAGTAAGATCGCAAAAGGCGAGGTCGTAGACGGCTTGGGATTCGCTCCGGATTTCTCCGATCAGCTTAAGGCTATGGATGGCTTGGAAAAGGCACTGACCATAGCAGAAAAGCAGAAGATCGAGCGCGAGGAAAAGGAAAAGCGCGAGAAAGCACCACTCTGGACCGTACCGATCACGGACATTACCTCCGACTTCGTAGAGATCTACCGGACGGTGCATGAGGCGTTTGTCGGCGAGATAGATGTGCATGAGATCGTGTCTAAGGGAGGCCGAGGATCCATTAAGTCGAACTTCTGGGGAGCGATGGCGTACGAGACTATCCGGCAGGATCCGCAGGCGCATATTGTATATACCAGACGGTACAAGGTAGATCTGCGAGGATCTGTATACAATCAGTTCATGAAGACCGTGATCCGGTATAACGATGTGGAGAATTGGGATTTCAAGCAATCCCCGATGTGCGCGGTATATAAGCCGACCGGACAGATGGTAATGTTCGTGGGCGCAGATAAGCCGATTAGCTTGAAGTCTTTCAACGTGCCGTTTGGATATGTGAAGATGCTGATCCATGAAGAGTGCGACGAGATGGCGGGTGTGGAGCAGATGGATAACATCGAGGATACCTTCCTTCGTTCTGATACACCGGCATTGGATATCAAGATATTCAACCCACCAAAGTCAAAGAACAACTTCATGAATCAGTACGTGGCAGAATGCCGGAACAAGCCACAGACAAGGATATGTCATAGCTATTATTACAATGTTCCAATCAAGTGGCTAGGTAAACGATTCTTCGAGCGTGCGGAGTGGTTCAAGATACATAAATCATTATATTATCGCAACAACTACCTTGGAGAAGTGACCGGCACCGGCGGTGGCATCTTCGACAATGTGGAGGAACGGACCATTACGGATGCGGAGATCGAGAATATGCCGTTCTTCTATTATGGATTGGACTTTGGTTTTGAGCATCCGCAGACGTTTGAGGTCGCGTGGTATGACGAGGACACCGACACGCTTTATTGTGTAACTGAGGTATTCGCCAAGCGATGCAAGAATAGCACGTTTGCACGCAGGATCAAGAAATACATCGAGGAAGAGATCATATGCGATTCCGCGCGCCCAGACGCTATATCTGAGTTGCAGGATTGGGGATTCAATGCGATTGGCGCTAAAAAACGATGGGGATCTGGCAAAGGAAGGGATTATTGTTGGGAATGGCTGCAGCAGACTGCAAAGATTGTTATTGATCCACAGAGATGCCCGCACCTTGCGCATGAGCTGACAACATTAGAGCATGAGCAGTTGGCAGATGGCAGCTTTTCGGATGCTTACCCGAAGATTGGTGAGGACTGCACAATGGCACTGATCTATGGATTGAACCGTGTGATTATGGAGAGCCGGCGCAACAATGGACTGTATGATGATGAGATAGATGAAGACGAGGAGGAAGAAGATGAAGAATACGAAGAGTAAGCATTATGTTCTTGTAGACAAGGAATCAAGAGAAGTGATTGCGTGTATTTCCAATAATGGCAAAGATGATATTCTGCGGAAGGATGTCGAATTGAAAGTATACGAAGACACAGAACCGGTATTTACCGAGACAAATCACGGAATATTGCTGAAAGATAATGCGTTTACTATGAGATTGTAGGTGGTGACATATGAACATATTCACACGAGTAAAGGAGTTTTTCATGAATTTATTCAAAACAAGCGCAGAGAAAGAATTTAATGTTGATATCATCGCATCGGATCTGATGGAGATTGCACAGACCGAGTGGCAGAATATCATCAAGGGCAGACCGTATTGGATCAGTGAGGATGTGCATACAATCAATTTTGCGAAGTTCTTGTGCTATTACACAAGCAAGAAGACGTGCCTTGATCTGAATGTGACGATCACCGGAAGCGACAGAGCGGATTATATTAATCAGTGTATTAAGGCGATGATCCAGAAGTCTATCCGTGATAAGGTGGAAGATGCGTGCGGTGCAGGCGGCATCATTATCAAACCGAACGGCACATACAATCCAGCCGGCGCGATTGATTATGTAATGCCTGGTAGCTTCGCTGTGACCGAGAAGAACAGCAACGGAGATATTCTCGGTGTGATCTTCATTGATAGGAAAATCAAGGGTGATGATTACTATACAAGATTGGAGTATCAGCACTTCACAACTTCGGTTGCAGATGATGGGGATAATGCCGGCAGAACATACACCATCGAGAACAAAGCATTCAAGTCGCAGGGAAGCGATAGCCTCGGCAGGAGCATCAATTTGACAGAAGTGCCGGAATGGAAGAATATACCGGAATCAATCAATATCTCCAATGTTGAGAAGCCGTTATTCGGTTATTTCAAGATGCCGTACAACAATACAATCGATTATGCTTCGCCAGAGGGTGTGGCAGTATTCGCAAACTGCCTGGAGGAGCTGCGCAACCTTGATGTGGCATGGAGCAGGAAAGACGGCGAGGTCGATGATTCGCAGCATATCACATTCATCGATGAAAATGCACTGATGAAGCGCGATAAGAACACCGGAGATAAGAACAGAGTAGAATTGCCGCGGTTTGTTAAAGGTTTGAAGCATGGAGTGGATGCATCAAATACGATTGATGAGCACGTGCCTACAATGCTGACGGATCAGAGAGTTGCAGATATCAATTCGATTCTCTCCATGATCTCCACCAAGGCAGGATTCTCACAGGGGCAGTTTGTGCTTGATCGCAAGACCGGTATAGCAACCGCCACAGAGATTGAGAGTGACGATAGCGAGACTGTAGAAACAATTACCGATATCCGGAATGCATTAAAGAGTGCCATCAAGGATCTCGTCTATGCTATGGACAAGTATTGTGATGTGTTCTTTGATATGCCTAGTGGATATGTCAACGCGCTGGACGATGATGTAGCGGATGAGGATATATTCTACTTTAAGGATTTATTGGCTTCGTTTGAGCAGGACAGACAACGCGCATATCAGCTAATGGTACAGGGCGTGTATAGCAAGCGCAAGTATCTAAAAGAGTATGAGGGATTCAACGATAAGGAAGTTGACGAGATGTTTGCGGAGCGCGATGCTGAGAATGCGAGCGACAACAAGGGCGGACTATTTAACGAGGAATAGGAGGAAAAGGACATGGCAGTATCAACTATGAACATTTTGGTTATTTGCATAACAATCGTGGCATTGGCGATTATCAATCGATAAGGAAGTGATTATATGCAGTACAACAGGACTGTGGGATGCGTGCAGATACATATAGATACCAAGCGCATTGATGAGAATATACGGAATGCACAGAAGTTACTTAATATGCAGGTGGCGGCGGATTGCGATCCATATGTTCCGTTTTTAAATGGAGCATTAGCGGGATCCGTAAATTATCCGGATGGAATATATGGAGGGGCGATAGAGTGGAACACTCCATATGCGCATTATCAGTACATGGGAATGGTATATGGTCCCAATATTCCGAAGTATGACGATGAAGGAAATCTGATTGGATTCTGGTCTCCGCCTGAAAAACATCCGGAAGGGAGACCATTACATTACAACCCAAGCGAAGAACATCCATTTGCAACAGATCATTGGTTTGAGCGGGCGAAAGATGCGCATGGTAAAGAGTGGATTGATTTGGTTAAGAGAGAGGTAGGCAAAGGATAGGTGCTGACACCGGATTATTTCTATGGTAAATCAGACAAGTTAATAGAGATGTATCAAGATCTTGAAGATTGGATACTGCAGGATATCGCTTCGCGCCTTATGGCGGCAGGATCTTTGTCTGGTACCGCTGATCGTGAATTGTGGAAGCTTCAGCAGATGGGATTGCATCGACAGGAGATTATAAAGCGCATTTCACAGCTGACCGGAAAGAGCCGGAATGAAGTGCGCCGCCTATTAAGAGATAGTGTGCTCACTTCGTTTTCCGACGATGAGAGTGTATTGGAGCGGTTGGCGAGCGTTCAGCCACCTCTTGAAAATAACGCAGTAATCGCGGCGATGAATGACGAGATGATGAAGACGTTTGGAGAACTCAGCAACCTCACGAATACCACGATAGACCAATCACAGAGGGATCTGCTTAATCTGTTGAACGAGGTTGACTTCCGAGTGGCAAGCGGTTTGCAGTCTTATAGCAGCGCTATCTGCGAGGTGCTGGATCGGTATGCAGAGAATGGGATGCACGTGAACTATCCGACCGGATCCCGTAGATCCTTGGAAGCAGCAGTAAGATGTTGCATCGTTACTTCCATGAATCAGACCGCGGCGCAGGTTACGAATAAGTATATTGTTGAAGCTGAGGCGGAATATGTTCTGGTATCGGCACATATGGGTGCGAGACATGATAAGAACAACCCAACCGGACTACAGTCGCATGACCATTGGCAGGGCAAGGTGTACAAGATACAAGGCGCTGATCCAGACGCACCGAACCTCTTGGAGTCCACCGGATATGACATCGATCTGCAGACCGGAGAAGGACACGTGGTAAATCCTCTTGGACTTCATGGGTATAACTGCCGACATTCACACAAACCTTGGGATAAGTCCTTAAGAAATCCTTATGTGGATGCGGATGGTAACCCCAAAATAGATATACATGAGAGCCAGAAACTATATGATTTGCATCAGAAGCAACGTGCGATGGAGCGAGCAATCCGTAAGACCAAGCGCCAGCTGATCATAAAGGAACAGGAGATGAAAGCGTTTCCAGATGATCCGAACATTCAGAGCGATTATGATAAGCTATCCGCAACCTTGCGGATGCAGAATCGTAATTATGGTACATTCTGTGCGGAGAATCAATTGCGGCGGCAGTATGACCGCGTTAAGGTTGCCGGATTCAAGAGGAAGCAGGCGGCAACGGCGAATGGCAGGGCAACGGCTTATGGCAACACCAAGACTAAAACCGCAAGATCTACAGGTGTCAGCAAGAAAGTATACTATGATTCCAATAAAAACTATAGGATTGATCTGCCCGAGACTCCAAGTGCGGTGAATGATGGATTAAGCAAAGCCGCCGCGGAAGTAGCGAAGTTGGGAAGCGATACCATGTGGGAGCATTGTAAACTTGTAAATTTAAAAACAGGTAAAATTGAGTTTTCTACAACGGATCAAGAATTTTCGCAGGTTGGTGGATTTTATAAGCACGTATTGGAAAATGAGGGCGAAACATATGCTTTTATACACAATCATAATACTGCCACGAAGCTTTCGCTTCCCGACTTGCAAATATTGGCGGGCGATGACAATATTAAGGTGATTGCAGCTGTAAGAAATGATGGTATAATATCATTGGTAGAAAGTAACGGAACGGTTACAAATGAGTATTTACCGATTTATTACGAGAAGCAAATAAACCAATATATCAAAGAACATGCGAAGGAATATGGAGCAGATATCAGCATAAAGGCAGAAGAATATGCGGTTGAGCTGGCGGCTCGTGAATTTGGAAAAGGAATGGTTATATATGGAAATCAACGGAATTGATGTAAATACAAAACTAAGGGATATTCCAAATCTTGGTATCCTTCTGGATTATCCGTTTGTGCGCGATGAAATGACATGGGGAGAATACTTAGAAGAAAAGGAGTACTATGGTAAACATTATAAAGAGCATTGGCTTGGAACCTATAAACCGTTATGGAAACAACGAGAAGAAAGAGCATGATACTTTATAAGACAATGAAAGGAATCAAGGATGTAGTTCCTGCAATATAGAATTTTGGTACAAATGAAAGTCAAATCTGTTGTAATATAATAGTGCAGATGGCATTGACGTTTGCACTACTCCTCTTTTAATTAATGTGAAAAGAGCCTTGAAATATAGGCTCTTTTTGTATGCTCAAAATTGGTACAAATCTTTTATATTCCCATGATAAAATTATATTGACAAATGAAAAGCACCGGACGGAGCGTAGGTATCCGCCCGCTAACCTACAAGAGCTATAGGATGACCGATGAGGCACGTCCTGTTTGTGGGCGTGTCTTTTTATTTTCGGCATTTAATTCAGTGGCAGAGGACACGGCTTATATCCGGGTTGTCGCGGGTTCGATTCCTGCAATGCCGATTGCCAGCTATGGATCAAATAGCAACTCTATCGTGCCGGGCTGACCGGATAAAAAACTTTTAAGAATGAGAGGTAACGAGAATGAACATCATTGACAAACTGAAAGCACTTGGAGTTGAGATTACCGCAGATATTGAAAAGACGTTTTCCGGCGAATGGGTATCTGAACAGGAAGTGCAGAAAAAGGCGGGAAAGATTACCCAGCTTGAATCAGAGAACAAGGAACTTCGTGATAAGCAGGAAACTCTGGAACAGGAACTGCAGACCATGAAAGACACTGCTCCGGATGCAGATGCACTGAACCAGAAGATCACGGAATTGACCGCGACACTCGAAAGCGAGCGCAAGGAACGCAAGGAGAAGGACGAGATCGCAAGACTCGATAGCCTTGTTACGGAGTTCTTCGCAGACAAGCATTTTGTTAATTCGATTACTGCTGATGCGATTAAGAAGCAGCTTGTTGAGACACTTAATTCTGACGAGGCGCGCGGCAAGAGTGTTTCTGATCTGTTTGATGCAATTGTCAAGGATGAGAAGGGCAATTACAAGCCGGACATTCTTATTGATGACAAGACATTCAAGGCGCAGCAGAACCGCAGCCAGATTGTCGGAAACAACATTAACCAGCCGGACGGAGCAAAGCTCTCTATGGCGGAACTTATGAAACTTAAGAACCAGAACCCAGATATGGACATTACGCCGTATCTGAAAACAGGAAAGGAGAAATAATCAATGGCATTATTCGATTTAGTTAATTTCAATGGCGAAGTATTCGACACCGTTGTGCGGAATACACCGAATCTTCGCATGAATGAGCTGCTCCACAGTGGCGCTATCGTTGAGCGCGGGGAGTATGCAGCTCTGTTGCCGGATCAGAAGGGCGGCAACTTTATCACAACGCTGATCAAGGCACGCTTATCCGGAAAGACCGTGAATTACGACGGCAAAACAGACATCGATACTGAGGAACGTGGAAATTATTCTATGGGACGTATCGTTGTCGGACGCGCACAGGGATGGACTGAAAAGGATTTCGTATCGGATATCTCTGGGGATGACTATTCTGCCGCAGCTGGAGAGGTTGCAGAGTTTTGGGATGATGTAGACCAGGATACACTTCTCAGCACACTCAAAGGCGTGTTCTCTATGAACACCGGAGAAGGTAAGAACTTCGTAACGAAGCATACTTATGATATCTCTGCAAATGAGGATGGCACTTTCGGTGCTACAACGCTTAACACCGGTATGCAGGTGGCACTTGGAGACAAGAAAGCGAACTTCGCACTTGTTGTTATGCATTCTCGCACAGCTACCATTCTGGAGAATCTTAATCTCTTAGAGTACATGAAGTACACAGACGGCAACGGAATCGAAAGAAATCTTCCTCTGGCGACTTTAAATGGCAGAATCGTACTTGTAGACGATACCATGCCGACAAGACAGGTTGATGCCAAGTATGAGAAGTCTGCGGACGCTACAGTACAGGAAGGAACGACCTACTACACTGTATCCGGCAAGGAGTATAAGGTTGTTGCTTCTCCGACCGGCAATCCGTCAGAGTCAAGCTACTACGAGAAAGTGTCTGATGCATACACAGAGTATACAACTTATGTTCTTGGAAACGGGGCAATCGAGTATACAAACTGTGGTGTAAAGGTTTCGTCCGAAATGGATCGTAATCCTTCAAAGAACGGTGGCGAGACGACTCTGTATTCAAGACAGAGAAAGGTCTTTGCTCCTTATGGTATTTCTTGGAAGAATACAAGCATTGTATCTCCGACTGCCGAGGAACTTGAGACCGGAACCAATTGGGAGATTGCTCATAACAATTCTTCTGATGCAAATGCTACCTATCCGATCAAGGCAATCAATATTATGCGAATCATTACCAGAGGGTAGTAGAAAGAGGGGATTCCAAGATGAAATACACCACGTATGACTTCTACAAAGAAAAATACTATGGGGATTCTATCGGGGAATCCCTTTTCCCAAAGTGGGAAGATCGCGCGGCAGATAAACTTGATCAGCTGACCTATGGACATATCGGCGATGCTGCCAAGGAAGAATTTGACGAGCAGATTCAGAAAGCTACGTGTGCGCTTGCAGATCTACTCTATCAGATCGATTACAAGACCGCTCATGCGAACGATGCGCAGGCGGGGAACGTTAAGTCGATGTCCTCCGGTGGTCAGTCCATCAGCTTCGGAAGTAACGAGACACTTGTTGACAAGGTGCTGAACGACAAGGTGGCGCAGAACAGGTTGTGCTACGACACAATCTGCGAGTATCTGTCCGGTACCGGATTGTTATATGCGGGGGTGCAGTGATGTTCATCAAGAGATTATTTTGCAAGCATAAGATGATGCCTTATGCGTATATTGATGTCCGCACACACGGCAACCATTACAACAGACGGCATATTTGGAAGTGCACGAAGTGCGGCAAGGAGCGTGGATGATGGGATTTGGATTGGTTTACAACGATACAGTGACACTGTTCAACCGCTTCTGCGATCCCGACACTGACGAGGAGAGATATTATCCCACACTTTTAGAGCACGTGAACCTGGTAGAGACCAAGGGCGCGAACGTATCGGCAAGTGGCATGGATAGCGCGGATGCTGCAAAGCTGTTTGTTGATTTTTCCCGCCTGGGAAAAATGGGAAAATCATACATGGAGCCGAAAGCGTGGGACACGCTTCCAGAAGCAGAGAAACCGCACCGCATCACGTTTCATCCGGCAGATGACTTCTTTATCAAAGGAGATCAGACTGAATTGGAATTACCGGAATCAAGTGCTTACGAGTGGGCGCGTGACAATATGGATGCGGTATACAAGGTAACCACAGTGGATAAGTATGAGGACATCATGCCTCATTTTGAAGTCGGAGGTGTGTGATGGAAGAAGTAGAGCATTTGACCGTGGGGGACGCGGAAAACGCGGCGAGCGCAGTGCTTACGCTGGTATTGCAGTATCCGGACTTCCCTAAGACGTTCAAGGCGACCAACAAAACCGTGCGATGGAATACCACATGTGATGATTCAACATCGATCGGCATTTTCCCATTACAGGGCGCACGGTATATCAAGAAGTATGTAAGCGGAAATTACACCGCGCAGTTTCCGTATCAGATCGTTTTCAGGAGCTCCCCAACCACAAACAAGACATCTATCGACGCACAGACCGTGCTGGATAGCCTTGCAGCGTGGATGGAAAACGCGGTGGTGGAGTTCAAGGACGTTCACATGCAGCTGGAAGCTATCGACCGTACATCGGTTGTGTATCCGGTGTATCAGGACACGAAGCAGGTCGGCTACGGTGTGAGCATGCAGCTTAAATATTTTTACAAGAAATAGGAGGATAAATCATGGCGTTAGATCGTACCAACATGGTGTCATTACTTGACATCGGATTATTAACTGAAGGCACCGAAGAACTTGCCGAGATGGGTGATGGATTTACGGAAATCACCGAGGATTGGGGACCGAATACAGATTCCAAGCAGTATGTCAACATGAAAAATGCTTCAAATACTGTAAAAGGATATGCACTTTCTATGAACCCATCAAGAGATTGTTTGTCAGATAAAATGCAGACTTGCATTGACACTCTGTTTAAGACATTCCCAACCGGAGAAAAGTGCAATTCATATTATTACCGATTCCGCAAGTCGGATATCAAGAACGGAACCGGGGATTGTATCCGCGTTCCGGTTACAGTTTGCCCTTCCAGCATGGGAGGATCTGGCGGCGATACGCTTACATCATCCATTCAGATCAATGGAAATGGAGAAGTCGAACTTGGAACTGTCACGATCGGTTCGGATGGTTCCTTTAAATGGGCTCCTAAGACGACCGCAAGCGCAAACGCGAAGGAATAGGTGTTAATCAACAATTAACATATTCGGGACGCGTACCTCTCTTTCGCGCCCCGAATTAAGAGAGGATGGTAATTATGGCAGATATTAGAACAATTACATTTGATGATGGAATCAAGACAATCGAGGTCAATAACCTCGAAGGAGAATTGATCACAGTGCTTCGTATCAATACCGCGGATGCTGCTACGGCAACGCGTTTTGTTGAGCTCGTGCACAATCTTGAAGAGGTGGTAAACCTTGGCGAGGATGATGTTAATTCTTATAGAGAAAAATACAAGGAATATGAGGGAGAGGAGTTCGACAATCTTCCCGATGAAGTGCGGATGGATATCATCGTAGATGCCTCCAAGATGCGTATCGGTATCATAGAGGGAATGATCCGCGAGATTGATACTCTGTTTGGCAAAGACACGATCCGTAACGTGTTCCGTCAGAGCTATGAGATGCACGAGGACTTTGTTCCAGACGAAGATGCCCTTATTGATTTTGTGAATGCAGTAATGCCGGTGATGAGTGATCTCTTCCAGACACGAAATGAAGCGATCCGCAAGAAGTATTCACCGAACCGCGCGGCACGCAGACATAACAACAAGTACAAAGGTAAGAACAGGAACGTAAAGCATGAATAATATTCTCATCGATGAGCTGCCGACGGAGTGGCGCGGGTATCAAGTGAATACGGATTATACGATCGGCATTCAGATGCTGCAGGCGAAGTACGATCGGGAGCTTACCGACTATGAGAAAAGTGATATGTTCGTGTGGCTCATGTTCGCCGACGAGGATGAAAACGGAGAAGAGTATCTTCGCGATCATCCTCAGGGGGCTGAGCTTTCCGAGTGTGTAGAGTGGTTTCTCTCCGGCTGGTTTCACGATAATCCGGATCCGGACGGCGACAAGATGCGAACGGTCGATTATGACGTGGATCAGTGGCGCATCTATGCAGATTTCCGGCAGATCTACGGAATCGACCTCGCTGCGGGTCAATCCATGCATTGGTGGATGTTTTGCGGACTGCTTTGGAATATGCCGTACAAGTTATCAAGCTTCTTACAGGTTGCTGGTAAGCGACAAGAGAAACCGACAAAAGGATCAACGCCCGAGTATCGAGAAGCACTCAAGAAGGCACAGAAGATGTATGCGCTGGATCAGCCGGAGCAGAAGAAAGAGTACACCAAGGAAGAGACGGAGAGAATTGATGATTATGACCGCATGATGGCGGAAATACGCGGCAGGAAGTAGGTGAGTAGATGGCAAAAGCGGACGGATCTATTCTAGTTGACACTAATATTGAAACAAAGAAAGCAAAGCAACAATTACTGAGCTTAGAAAATAGATTGTCAAAATTCGCAAAAAAGGCATCTGCAATAACTGATGAGATGCGAAAAATGGAGTCTGCAAAGCTTCCTACGGATGAATTTGCAGCGGTGCAAAAGCAGATAGATGACACAACGAAAAAAATCAATGCGCTTAATGACCGTATGGAAAAATTTGTAGTCATTGGTGGAAAAACAGATAGCCGTGCTTTTAAATCGATGCAGTATGATTTAGATCAGTTAACTAAGACTCTCGAATCTGCGAAAGGTGAAGCTCAATATTATTTGGATTCGGGAACTGCGTACAAGGGTGTTGATGAGATTAAGGATTCTCCAGATTATCAGAAAAAGGCGGAGCAACTGTCGGAAATCAATGCACAGATGGAAGTTACGGCTCAGAAGATAGCCAACTTATCCGCAAATGAGAAAGAAGCAGCTGCAAGCGCAGATAATTTGGCGGCAAAAGGTCAATCGACCGCAAGTAGTGTAGAGGAGATGGTGGAAGAAGAGGAACGTGTTAAGCAAGAAGCTGATCAGGCAGACAAATCTACGCGAAATTGGTTAGATTCTTTTAAATCAAAAGCAAAGACTACAGGCGAGAAGGTATCTGGTTTAGCTTCAAAACTGAAATCCGCAGTTGGCGCATTCAAAAGTTTCCATTCTCATGGCAAGAAGGGAAGCAGCATGCTCAGCACCTTTGGCTCGCGTTTGAAGGGAATTGCCCTCTCAATGTTCGTGTTCAATTGGATTACGAAAGGCTGGAACGCCATGATTTCCGCCATCAGAGATGGCACACAGAATATAGCGAAGTATTCGACGGATGTAAATGCGAAAGTGTCGCAGCTGACGAGCGCAGTCGCGACACTTAAGAATGCATTCGCCGCAATGGCGGCTCCGATCATAAGCGCCGTCGCACCGGCGATCACGCAATTTATCAATATGATTACGGCGGCAATCAACAAGATTAATCAGTTTATATCTGCGCTTACCGGAAAGGGGACGTGGATCAAGGCAACCAAGCAAGTAAAGAACTATGCGAGTGGTGTAGACAGTGCTGCAAAGGCTGCCAAGAAGCTCAACGGGCAGTTGCAGTCGTTTGATGAATTGAATAATCTATCATCTAATTCAGATTCTGGCGGCGGTAGTGGTTCCGGTGGATCTGTTGGTGATATGTTTTCAACGGAAAAGATTGATCCTAAGATTGCAAGCTTGGCAGATAAAATCAAAGAAGTTCTTGCCACTGATGATTGGTCTGTCATTGGCGAGATGATTGGTAAGAAAGTTAATTCGGCACTAAAAAACATCAATTGGGATAATATCCAAAGTGGTGCCAAACACCTTGCAAGCGGGATTGCAACACTGCTCAATGGATTTATCAAGGAAACGGATTGGCAACTTGTCGGCGGAACAATTGCGGAGGGGATAAATACAGCCGTTAAGGCAGCACAGACATTTGTACACAAATTTGATTGGAAATCCTTTGGAAAATCAATTGGTGATACGTTGACCGGCTTCATTAACAAATTTGATTGGAATGCAGCTGGAGATACACTAGGCACATTCGTTACCGGCTTGTTTGATACGCTGAATGGCATTTTTTACAACACCGATTGGAAGAAACTTGGTAATGGTATTATCGATGGAATCGGTAGCTTTTTCAAGGAAATTAAGTGGTCGCGTATCGGCAAGTCAATTAGCGGGGCTTTCCACTCCCTAGCTCAATTTTTAATCGGAGTAATTGAGAAAATCGATTGGAAGAAAACTCTTGAATACATCGGTACATCGATTGCAGATTTCTTCAAAGGGATTGATTGGAAAACAATTGCTTCGGATATCGGCGAACTTCTTGGAACAGCACTCAAATCAGCACTTGATTTAGCAACAGCAATCGGCGAGCTAGTTTCTGATGCAGCAGGCGCTGCAAAAGAATATTTCCAAGAGAAGATTGAAGAATGTGGCGGAAATATTGTTGAAGGTATCTTGAAGGGCATTGTAGATGCTGTTGTAAATATTGGTACATGGATTAAGAAAAACATCCTTACGCCTTTTATCAATGGATTTAAAGAGGCTTTTGGAATCCATTCTCCGGCGAAGAAGATGAAGCCGATCGGAAAGAATATCTTTCTCGGAATCATTGAAGGCTGGAAAGAGAAAATAGCATCTTTTAGCTTTTCAAAATATGCCAAAGAATTGTTTGCGAAAATCAAGAAGGGATTTTCTGGACTGAAAGACGATTATGTTGAATTTAAGGCAAAAGTAAAGGATGAGGCAAAAGAATGGTGGCAGAACACGCAGGACTATTGGAGTAAGAAAGTCGGCAGTGTGAAAGACTTTACAACGAATGTTAAGAACAATGCTTCTACTTGGTGGAAGAATACGCAAATTTGGTGGAAATCAAAGGTTGGCAAAGCGAAGGAGTTTACCACAGATGTTAAGAACCAGAGCGGCACTTGGTGGAGAAACGCTAAATCATATTGGAATGATAAGGTTGGTGAAGTGAAAAAATTTACCACTGACGTAAAAAAAGCCGGGAAAAAGTGGTGGAAAAATGTAACGAATGAGTGGTCGAACACTACTGCGGGAAAAACGCTGACTGTAGCAATCGGATTTGCAAAGAATGCGTTGAACAACTTGTGGTCATCTGTAACAGGCTTTTTCGGCGGCAAAACTGTCAGTGTCGGAACGAAGACCACAAAGAAAGCCAACGGCGGCATTTACACCGGTGGTATGTGGCACAATATCACCAAGTACGCATTGGGTACCGAAAATGCTCCGGCTGGTCAGCTTTTCATCGCGCGTGAGGCAGGACCCGAGCTCGTCGGCACGATCGGCGGTCATACTTCAGTGGTAAATAATGATCAGATTGTAGCATCTGTATCGGATGGTGTAGCGCGTGCGGTTCGTTCGGTAATTGGTACAAATGGAAGCAATGTTAATGTTACATTTAAAGTAGAGGGAGATCCGAACGGAATCTTCCGAGTGACGCAGCAGAAAGCAAATGAATACTTCCGGACTACCGGAAATCCAGCATTTGAGATGTAAGGAGGTGGAGTGAAATGGGATATGGCGGTTATTTAATTAAGGTGGGAAATTACACAGTCCCTTTTGAATACATAACAGCAAGTACATTTCAAGCCCCTCTTTTGGGACAGGATCTAAATTCACATAGAGATGACAACGGCGAGCTCCACCGGGATGCGGTTAAGAACCAGGTACTCAAAGCAGAGTGGAAGGTTCCAAGCATGAGTGAGAAAAAGTTTAATGCATTTATGAAGCAGATCAATGCACAGTATGTTAGCGTCCGACGCGAAAAGAAATGCCTTGTGACCGCGTGGTGTCCTGAGATTATGAGGTATGTGACGATGTATTGTTATGTGCCGGATGTAACTCCGATCGTTGGATATGCGGATGAAAAGACTATCGAATATGATGCATGGCGCATTGCTTTTACTGGATATGGCGGTGAGATTTTATGATAAGTGGCAAGAATAAGGAACTTTATTACACGAGTTCTATCGATAAGCAGCTTAATATTGAAGTGGTCGGAACGAGGATTGTGATCGACAATTCCATGCGTGAGCAAGACACGTTTACGCTTACAGAGGCATTGAATGACGGATCCGAGTTGAAGTTTGGATCATGTCTGCCGAATCAGATTTCGTTTATCGCGCATGATATGCCCGCCGGACTCGTAGGCAAGACGCTTCGCCCAGTTGAAACACTGGAAGGAAACGAAGATGATCCGTTTACATACGGCAAGTACAAAATTTTCTCTGCAGTTCCGACCGCAGATCGCACCAAACGTCAGATCACGGCTTACGATGCTATGTACGACATCCTCAATGCAGATGTGAAAACTTGGTATGCAGGACTTAGCTTTCCTATGGCACTTAAGCAGTTCCGCAATAGCTTTTTTGCGCATCTTGGAATCGCGCAGGAAGAGACCACACTTGTTAATGACTCTATGACAGTCAACAAGACTTTGGTCGCTTCATCTTCCGAGGGTTCCACGGTTACTGCCGAGGCTACGATCAGCGGTAAGACCATCATTGAAGCAATCTGCGAGATCAACGGAGCATTCGGTAATATGAACCGCGCCGGTAAGTTTGAGTATGTGATCCTGCCAAGTATCACGTCTGCATTATATCCGGCAGATGATCTGTATCCGCGAGATGATCTGTTTCCGTCTGATGCAAATACGGAGTCCATGACCGGACATTATTTCACATTCGATTATGAGGATTTTCAGAGTAAAGCGATTACGCAGCTGGAGATTCGCGCGGATGATAACACTGCCGGCACGATTGTTGGAAATCCTGGCAATACTTATGTGATTTCCGGTAACTTCTTGGTATCGGATAAGACCGGAGCGGAGCTGGAGCAGATTGCAAACAATCTTCTTCCAATCATGGCACAGGCAGCATACACGCCGATCAAAAGTTGTACTACAGTCGGCAATCCGTGCTTGGAGATTGGTGATCCAATCCGATTTAACACGAGCCGAGAGATTGTAGAAACGTATCTGTTGCAACGCACACTAACAGGAGTGCAGAGCAAACGCGATTCGATTGTGGCGCAGGGGACAGAAAAGCATGCCGTAAAGGCGAATTCAACTCGCGAGATGTTGGAGATTGTACAGAGACGTACAAGCAAGTTGGAGCGCAACGCAGATCATTTACTTTCGCAGTATGAGGATTTAGAGAAACAGACAAATACCAAATTTGAGCAGACCGCAAATAGCATTTCAGCAGAAGCCAATCGTGCACAAAAAGCAGAGGGCGAATTAGACGCATCCTTGGAACTAAAAATTGGAAGAGATGAGAACGACCAAGTCGTTTCTATGATTAATGCAAGCGCGGACCAGATTACGCTTCGCGGAAACAGGCTCATAATCGAAAGCAATAATTTTCAACTTGATGGAGATGGACATGTTTATATCGTGGAATCTCTTGGATTTAAGGCTTCGGCTTATGGACAAAATACGGACATTATCAGCTTGGGCGCAAGGGGTGATCCGACACTTCAATACATGCACATTGACCTAGACAGTGTCACTGACTTGTATGGTGATAATATAGCAACAGAAAACTATGTGGATGACGCCATTCAAAGCATTCCTGATGCTCCGGTAAAAAAGATAACGGCTTCTCCGACAGGAACAACTAGCGGATCAATTAAAAAGGCAATTCGATTTTTAAATGTGATCGGTGGAAACAATGGAACATATCAAATTCATGGCGAAGTATATACGATTGACACCGGATCTGATAGAAGAATCAAGGATCACATAACCGATTTGCCGAAAGAACTAGAAGCCGCTTATCTAAATTTACACCCTGTAAGATTTAAATATAAGCCGGGACTTAAATCCACTGATAGTAGCCAATACCATTACGGCTTTATATCACAGGAATTAGAAAAAGCCTTGTTAGATGTTGGCATTAGGGAACGCGATACGTCATTATATGAATATCTTCCGGTTGATACGGACGAACACGTTGATTTATATGTCGACGATAAGTTGCATCACGTTAATTATCGAGAGCTTCATGCTATGCATGTTCAGATGATTCAAAAGCAGCAAAAGGAAATCGAAGAGTTAAAGCGAGAAAACAAAAATTTGAGTGAACAGATGAAAGACTTTGAGCAACGATTATCCGCGTTAGAAAGGAAGTGATCAGATGGCATATCAGAAAATCTATAGTTTAATAGGATATAAAAACTTTCCATCAGAGGATACGCCTTTAAACGAAACCAATATGGGCGCGATGGATAGAGCGATTGATGAGATTGACAACCGCATTGTTGCTATGGATGCATCCAAAGTTGACTTGACCAAAGCTAACGAACTTGTAGAGGAAATCCTTTGGGATGAATCCAACGGAACGCTGACGGTGGTTAAGATGAATGGTTCCAAGGCGGTCATTGATACCAAGCTGGAGAAGTTGGCGGTCAACTTCAAATATGATCCGCAGACACAGCAGTTAGTAATCACACTTGACGATGGCACAGTACAGAATGTGGATTTATCTGCACTGATTACGGAGTATGAATTTCTCGATTCTGATACGATCGCATTTGAAATCGTGGATGGCAAGGTAAAGGCAAATGTTAAGAATGGTTCGATTACCGAGGATAAGTTACAACCGAACTTCTTAGCGGATATTAAGGTGGAATCTGCCAAGGCGGTAGCGTCTGCCAAAAGCGCAGGAGAGTCCGAAACCAAGGCGGCAAAATCTGCCACAGATGCAAAGGACAGCGCAGACAGGGCACAGGGAATCGAAAACGAGATTAACAAGAAACTCACAATGACAGAATTTGATGTGAATGAGGATGGGGAGTTGATTTACACGGACAATTCGGCATATAACTTTGTCGTTGACAATGACGGAAATTTGAATTGGGAGGTGGCTTAAATGGCTATAGCAGGAAGAGTGGCGATTGTTCCAAAGGGCGATTGGAGCGCAGATGTTACATATAAGAGATTGGATGCGGTTACTGTGAATAATACGCTATATATCGCAAAAAAGAGTGTTCCGGCAGGAACTGCGACAACAGACACGGAATATTGGGCAAAGTCGATTTCCGGCGGCGCTACAAATGTAGCAACCAGCACCGAAGATGGTTTGATGGCAAAAGGTGACAAGAAGAAACTTGATGGAATTGATGGAGATGTTGCCGCGAAACTTGGTGAGTCTAAGGATGGCTCGCTTACATACAACGGCACAGAAATCAAATCGAGCGTTGAAACAGGAAAAGGTCTCTCGATTGGAGAGGATGGAAAACTTCAAGTCAACATTGATGGTACAACGCTCACGATGGACCAGGTCAACAATGTAATCAAGTTGGCAGATACTTTAAAGGATGCTATCAACGGAGCGTTTCCGGCGGCGAATGTGGCGAATAATCAGATCACCACAGTGGAAGGCTTCGCACTTGATGCGCGGCAGGCGAACCCTAATCTGGATGGTACGCTTGCAAAGCAGATAAGTGATTTAAACGGCAGTTTAGAAACATACGAAATGAAAATACTTTCTATTGTTGACTCTAATTTTGCAACAGAAAACCGATGCGGATGTGTTCTGATACAAAAAAGGTGGATATTATTAACTGGTGAAATTAATGCCGATTTTACAAATGTAAAACCCTATACTAGTTATACTGCATTAAAAAGCTCTGTAGTGCCATTTTTAAACACAACTTTTACTGTAGTAGATGAAGATGGAATGTGTTATACAGGTATTTTTTATGCAGATGGTAGGATTGACTTTGCAATTCGATCCTATATTCCAGAAAGCAAAAAACAAATTTTACGGTTTTCATGTATTGCGTTTGCTCCGATCTAAATTTTAAATAAGCCTTAGTGCCCAAAGCTCATAGGTAATAGTTATTATATTACTTACATAGCATCGGAAATGAAGCTCAATAGGCGTATCAATCGTTGCTACAAAAGCATTAGTTACAGATCTTGTTACACCTGTTTCATCTGTTGCTATCGTACTAACAGGCATATTGACGTTTTTTTCATAAACCACAAAAGAATTTTCTTTTGTGTCTATAGAAGTGTCTATATAGACATCGCTTTTACAAATTGTATGAGCTTTAAACCCTAATATATATTTCCCAGGTTGCAGTGTTATAAAGTTGTCACTTGCTACCCAGCTATTTATAACAGATGGAGTTAATGTGTTTGGACTAGACCAAATTATATTGCGGTTATTATTTAAGCTGCCGTTTAGAAAGGAATGTGGGATCTTGAACGAATAAATTTTATTGTGACAAGCCTCTTTTTGCCGTATAATGGCGATGAGGAGGTTTTACAATGGATGAAAAAGTTATCGAAAATATTATACCAATAATAGCGGTCGTTGTAACATGGTTTTTGGCAAGAATAAAAAATCCAGATTATGGGAAAAAAGATTGGAAATGTAAACAATTAAGAAGTTCATATGAACGATATTCTATCTATTTAATTTGTGTTTTTCTACTGCCTATAGCAGCATATACAATTTTTATGGGACTAAAAATAGTATTTATTGATGAAATAACACATATGGTCGCAAGCAATGCAGAAATACCCGATATTGCAGTAAGTATATATATGGTGGCTGTTACAATTGGAATTTATTATGGTGCATATAAGTTTATAAAAGCTATTAGATTCTTTTTTATTCCGAAGCGTATAAATTCTAAAACTAAAATTACTCTAAGCACAATGTTGTATGGTCCACTCATTGTTAATTTGGTGGTAAGTATGAGAATAGCAATACATGTAGATATATCATACTATGAAAATATTGTATCTGCATTGATAATTGTTTTTCAAATAGTTGCAATTTTTATCTTAGATGGAGAAACATCATATCGGAATAAGAAAATGACAATATACATGAATGATGGAAGTAACTTTGACGCCAACGTTGAGGACGTATGCAAAAAAGGAAAATGGTTGAGAATTGTTGAAAGTGAAATTCCAAGGAAAGAGAAACTTGTTGTTTTTGATGAAATAAAAAGCATCGAATATCATGATTAGGCAGGCTATAAACAAGCCTGCTTTTTTCATGCCCAAATTGGTACAAATAGTACCTTGATACCCATTACAATATAGTTAGAAACTTCGGAAGGAGTGAAATCATGTGGTCAAACACCTACAATGAGCGCCGGCTTACCAGAGTTGAAGCGCGTGCTAAATCGAATACACACAGAATCGACAAGCTAGAGCCTATTGTCGAAGAAATACATACGATGAGCGAAACAATGGTGCAGTTGGTCGAGGAAGTCAAGCATACCAACGAGAATGTGTGCGCCTTGGATGAGAAGATTGATAGCATGGACGCTCGCGTAGATGTTATGGAGCGTGCGCCGGCGGAAGATGCAAAGAAGTATAAGTCAGCTGCGGTTACTACGATCATCGGAACGGTTGTTGGCGCGTTGACAACAGGATTTCTTGCGATGATTGTTCAGTATATCAAATAAGAAAGAAATGAGGTATTTATTATGATGAAAAATTGTGTATTAAAACCAAGCGTAGACACTGTTAAATGGTGCAAAGCAGCAGGAATCAGAGCGATTAAGACAATGGCACAGGTTGCCGGTTCGATGCTCATCATCGGAGCGTTTAATGAAACGGCGTGGTCAATGTTAATTCAGACTTCGTTGGTAGCCGGACTTGCGTCCGTGCTTACATCCATTACCGGCATTCCAGAAGTAAAGGATGGTGAGTAGAGTGAAAATTAACGTACATGCCGGGCATAACCCGGACGGTAAGATCGCCTGCGGCGCGATCGGACTGATCAAAGAGTCCACAGAGGCACGTAAGGTAAAAAAGAAAGTGATCCGGCTTCTTAGAAAGAAAGGTCACAAGGTGTATGACTGCACATGCACCAATGGGACAAGCCAGACGGATGTCCTGAAGCGTATTGTGACAAAGTGCAACAAGCACAAGGTGGATCTGGATGTTTCCATCCATTTCAATGCCGGAGCTGGCGACAAGAAAGGCAATGGCAAGACGACCGGAACGGAAGTGTATGTGTACAGTGCCACCAGCGCGGCGAAGCCAGTGGCACAGAGAGTCGTCAAAGAGATTGAGGCACTTGGATTTAAGAACCGTGGCGTGAAGATCCGAACGGATCTGTATGTGCTGCACAGAACCAATTCTCCGGCCATGCTGATCGAGTGCTGCTTTGTGGATGATAGGGACGATGTGGAGCTGTATGATTACAAGAAGATGGCGGCGGCTATTGTTGTAGGAATCCTTGGGGTGAAAGCATAGAGTGTAGATGACACGAAAGATGACACAAATTTGAACAATGTATGAAAATAGCGTATCCTACATTGTTTTTTAGAGGGTTCGACTCCCGTCTAGTCCACTATTTGCAATGTACTCACGAAGTGAGTGCATTGTCTACGCAGGCGCTTACGGACGGAGTTCGCAAGCGTCTGGCTCAAATAATTTTTTTAGATTTATCATATGAATGAATTCTCATTCGTTTTCCATTTTGATTTTAATTTAATATTTAAAGACAGACATCTTTTTAAGTTTATCGAAAAGTAGTTTACAAATGATTGATTATACACATTTAATGTGTATAATAGAGAGGAGAAGGTTATTGAAGCAATTCTGAGAATGTGGAGGTTATTATAATGAAGCAGGTATATCCAGTTATATTTACACAATTGGATGACAAAAAGCATACGGTGCTGATTGAAGTTCCTGATTTGGAAATATTGACTGAGGGGTTTGGAATGCCGAATGCGATAGAAATGGCAAGGGATGCGATTGGATTAAAGGTTATTACAATGGAAGATCAAAAAGAGAAAATTCCGAATCCAAGGATGATAAAAGAAATAGATGCGCTGCAGGGAACATTTGCTCAGGAGGGGGAAAGCTGGGTATCTATGGTCGACGTTGATTTCGCAGAATATCGCAGGAGAATGGACAATAAAACAGTACGAAGAAACGTAACCCTTCCCAATTGGTTGAATCAGGAAGCGGAAAAAGCGCATATCAATGTCTCAGGAGTGCTTCAGGAGGCACTTATGCTGAAACTTGGTGTGCACAGGTAAAAATGGTAACAGAAAAAGAAATTGCAATATAAGAATATTATGTTTATAATAATTTCTGATGAATAAAAATACAGGCTGACTGCATGAAAACAGAAGCATGCAGCAGGAAGAACGGAGGATAATATGGAAATCGTTTGTTTAGATTTGGAAGGTGTATTAGTACCTGAAATTTGGATCGCATTCGCAGAGGAGACAGGAATTCCGGAACTTAAGAGAACAACAAGAGATGAGCCGGATTATGATAAGTTGATGAAGTACCGTATCGGTATCTTAAAGGAGCACGGACTTGGGCTTAAGGAGATTCAGGATACGATCGCAAAGATCGACCCGATTCCGGGTGCGAAGGAGTTCCTGGATGAGCTTCGTGCGATGACACAGGTGATCATTATCAGTGATACGTTTTCACAGTTCGCAGGACCTCTGATGAAGAAGCTTGGTTATCCGACCATCTTCTGTAACACACTTGAAGTTGCGGACAACGGAGAGATTACAGGTTTTAAGATGCGTTGCGAGAAGTCTAAGTACACAACCGTGAAGGCTTTGCAGTCCATCGGATATGATACGATCGCAAGCGGAGACAGCCACAATGACCTTGGCATGATTCAGGCAAGTAAGGCAGGATTCCTCTTCAAGAGTACCGATGCGATCAAGGCTGAGTATCCGGATATCCCGGCGTACGAGACTTACGATGAGTTACTTGCTGCCATCAAGAATGCAATCGAAGTTTAATCAATTGATAATAGGTAAATAGAAGTCCGCTTCAGCAGCTTTGACAGAAAAACAAAGTTCGCTTAAGCGGATTTTTAAATGATAGGAAAATGTGGTGTAGCGTTTTGATGGCAGTTAACGTATACTAACTGTAAAGCAATATACAAATGCAATATCTGCAGCGGAAAGGAGCAGCTTATGAGTATGAATCTGTTCTGGGGAATTTTAATTCCCTTCATAGGAACGACTCTAGGCGCAGCATGCGTCTTTTTTATGAAAAGTATGTTAGGTGATCAGGTGCAGCGCGCCTTGACCGGATTTGCGGCAGGCGTGATGGTGGCGGCATCGATATGGAGCCTTTTGATTCCGGCAATCGATCAGTCTGATAGCATGGGAAAATGGTCGTTTGTGCCGGCAACCGTGGGATTCTGGATCGGTATTCTGTTTCTGTTACTGCTTGACCACGTAATCCCACATCTGCACCAGCACAGTGAGAAGGCAGAAGGACCGAAAAGCCATCTTGAGAGAACGACGATGATGGTACTTGCCGTTACTTTACATAATATTCCGGAAGGGATGGCGGTCGGTGTGGTCTATGCCGGATATTTGTCCGGGGAATCAAAGATTACAGCGATGGGAGCATTGGCATTATCTCTTGGTATCGCCATCCAGAATTTTCCGGAGGGAGCAATCATTTCACTGCCGCTCCGGGCGGAAGGTGCAAAGAAATCCAAAGCATTTATGGGCGGCTTCCTTTCCGGTATCGTGGAGCCGATCGGTGCGGTGCTTACAATTCTTGCTGCGGGGCTTCTTGTGCCGGTGCTGCCGTATCTTTTGAGCTTTGCAGCCGGTGCGATGCTTTATGTGGTTGTGGAGGAGCTGATTCCGGAGATGTCACAGGGAGAGCATTCCGATATCGGAACCATATGCTTTGCCTTTGGATTTACGCTGATGATGATTCTTGATGTGGCGTTGGGATAATGGAAATAATGCGTAAATTGTCAGAAAAATATATAGAAAAAACACAATTTATAGATAGAAAAATAAAAAACTAGAAAAAGTTTAAAAAATATGTTGACATATATGAAATTGCATGATATATTAAATACAACAAAAGAAGAGAGAACAAAACAAGATCACCAAGAAGAACGACAAGAGTCGCAAGGTGAAATTTAAAAAAGGAGGTACAGTCCAAAGGGAACATAGCAAAGGTAAGAAGCAACCATAGTATCGGATTTGAATTCATGAAACCAGTGACAAGATAAAAGAAAACGGATAAGAATTTCGGATGGAATATTCATCGGATACGGAATCAATCCCAAAAGTCATTCGAGGTAAACGTACAGAAGACAAAGAAGAGAATTACAAAAGAAAGGATCAGTCCATTGGAAACTGAACAGATTTAGGCGTCATCGGAAGATTCGTACTTCGGATGGCGCCTATTAAATTGCTGTTTTTTAATATCATGAAAATCGGAAACAGATGGAATGTTAATATGCAGGTTAGCCATAGATGGTATCAGATCGAATCTTGCTCAGAACACGCCCGAATTTGATCCATTTGGATGTTTCTGACACCTTGCTTCCGTCGACATAGAGCGTGCGTCCGTATGAACCAATCGGTTCAAGACGGCATGGATGCCCCCGGTGGAAGCGGCGGATATAGGCGAGCCCACTCTCCTTATGAAGAAAGATTCCGGTGTCACCGTCCTGAATCGGACTTCGGTCAATCAGAAGAATATCATTTACATTGTAAGTCGGATTGAGATGATTGGTTGTGATCAGAATCGCACAATCAATTTTATCATGAAAACGTCTGCGGTAAGATGCAATATTGATTTTGCCGAGTGAGCAGGAATCGTAGATCATACCGTCATGCATACAGCCACTTGGAATGATTAGTGTTGTGTAGTCGGTGGAATTCTGATCGGCGTTTAAGGATCGCGCAAAGTGATCCTCAAAGTCAACAAATCCCCGGATCGTGCGAAGCTGTGGCTGACTCAGCCGACGCATCGATGCCACGGTGTCGGAAAGCAGATCCCCGTATTTACAAAGCTCGAAAGCAAATTTACCTGTTAATTGGTATAGTTGATAGAAGATGAAGAAATCCAACTTAGAGATTTCTCCGTTTATGATTCGTTTGTAAGTTGAGAGGGACATATCAAGTGCCTGCGCCATCTGTGCCTGAGAATAACCCAAAGCGATGCGTTCCTGTTCCACACTGTCAGCAAAGTTTTCGATTAACTGTTCTCTTGTCATAAAAACTCCTTTAAAAATTTCCCCTTACGGATATTTTAGAGGACATTAGCGGGATAGACAATATTTTTTTGAAAAAATGGTTCAAAAATGAGCCACAAACGACAAAGTATACGAAAAATTTACATACAAAATGGACTCGATTTGGAAGAGGAAGAACAATTATACTGAAAAAGTAAAAATTATAGTCAAATTCAGTCAGGAAAAGATCGGAGGCTTTGAACTCCGGTTTTTTCTTTTTTCTCGCTTTTTTTATAGATGTTTTACTTCCAAAAATAACAATGTATGATAAAATGGAACTATTCTAAGACAGATATTTTGAAGGTTGGATTTGAACCGTTATGATAAATTTCGATATCGAAAACAAAGAGGTGCAGATCATGGAAAGAGAACGTTTACATTATTTAGAGCAGCTTGCAGAATTATATCCGACGATCGGACGTGCATCGACGGAAATTATAAATTTACAGTCTATTCTCTACCTGCCGAAAGGAACCGAACATTTCCTGTCGGACATCCATGGTGAGTACAGGGCTTTCTCCCATGTGCTCCGCAACGGATCGGGAGCGGTAAGAAAGAAGATTGATGATGTGTTCGGGCATACGCTCAGCACAGCGGACAAGATGTCACTTGCGACACTGATCTATTATCCGCAGAAGAAGATCGAACTTGTGAAGCAACAGGAAGAGGACATGGAGAACTGGTACAAGATTACGTTGTACCGTCTGATTGAGGTGTGCAAAACGGTTTCTTCAAAATATACAAGATCGAAGGTGCGTAAAGCGTTGCCGGAGGATTATGCGTATGTAATTGAGGAACTGATTACGGAGAAGCAGGAAGTACTTAATAAAGAAGCTTATTACGAAGCGATTGTCAATACGATCGTTGAACTTGGACAGACGGATAATTTTATTGTCGCATTGGCGGAACTGATCCAGAGACTGGTTATCGATCACCTGCATATTTTGGGTGATGTGTATGACCGTGGACCGTCGCCGGATCTGATCATGGATCGTTTGGAGAAGTACCATTCGTTTGACATTCAGTGGGGAAATCACGATATGGTCTGGATGGGTGCTGCAACCGGACAGCTTGCATGTATCGCATCGGTGATCCGGACCAGTATACGGTATGGTAATCTGGATCTGATCGAGGACGGATACGGAATCAATATGGTGCCGCTTGCAACCTTTGCGATGGATGCGTATAAAGATGATCCTTGTGAGCGTTTTGTCCTGAAAAATTCGACCGAAGAGGAACGCAGCCAGAAAGAGACTTTGATGAATCGCAAAATGCATAAAGCAATCGCAATCATCCGATTTAAGCTGGAGGGGCAGCTGATTCAGAAATGGCCGCAGTTTGGTATGGAGAACCGTTGTCTGTTACATCGCATCGATTATGAAAATAAGACGGTTGAGATCGATGGCGTGAAGTATCCGATGCTGGACACGAATTTCCCTACGATCGATCCGGAGAATCCATATGAACTGACACCGGAGGAAGCGGATGTTATGAAACGTCTGCGCACTTCGTTTATTCATTGCGAGAAACTGCAGCGCCATGTGCGTCTTATGTTAAAACGCGGTAGCATGTATAAGATTTACAACGGAAATCTTCTGTATCACGGATGTGTACCGATGAATGAGGATGGTTCATTTGCCAAGGTGAATGTGTTTGGCAAGGAGTACAGCGGCAAGGCTTTATATGATGTGCTTGAGTCTTATGTCCGTAAAGCTTTCTTTTCGCTTGACAAGGAGGAGCGTGAGAAGGGACAGGATATGATGTGGTATATCTGGACGGCGCCGAATTCACCACTCTACGGACGCAGTAAGATGGCTACATTTGAACGCTATTTTCTGGATGATAAGAAGATGCATCATGAGAGCAAGAATGCGTATTATCACTTACTTGACAAGACGGAGACCGCAGATAAGATCCTGAATGAATTCGGACTCAAGGATGGAAGAGTGCATATTATTAATGGACATGTACCGGTAGAACGTATGGCAGGCGAAAGTCCGGTAAAATGTAACGGTAAATTAATCTTGATCGACGGTGGATTTTCAAAGACATACCGCCGTAAGACCGGTATTGCAGGATACACTCTGACGTACAATTCGTACGGACTGACACTTTCAGCTCACGAACCGTTTGATTTCTCAGATTCGGCGGTAAGAGATGAGCTTGATATTGTATCGCATCAGGAAGCTGTAGAATATATGGATAAGCGAATTCTTGTGGGGGATACGGATTATGGTAAGCGTATGATGATCCGCATTGATGAGTTGAAGGAACTGATCCGCGCTTATCAGTCCGGTGAGATTGCAGAACGGGATGAACATCATTAATTGTGATAAGTTCGAACAAATTTAGCGTCCGGTCGTGCGATATATCAGAGATGTACCACAGTCGTGCAGCGAACTATTATGGGCGGATGTTCAAAAAAGGAAAGTTATTATGTATAAAGTAGGAAACTACGAGTTTGAGACAAAGACGCAGGCGGACACGGCACAAAAGGAACTGGAAGGAATCCGTTATATCAGGAGCCAGACCGATATGGATGATCCGGATGTCGTGCTGCAATTGTACAATAGCCTGATATTAAAAGAAGTTTTTGTGACGCCGGTAGGCTTTGATTTCCTGCGGCAACTGCAGGAATATTTAAACACGATTCCATATATCAAGAACGAGGATATTCTCCCGATACCGGTATACCGACCGGAACTGATCGAGGAGGAAGATCCCGAAGAGGAACGTGAACTGAGAGCGAAGGCTGCGAAGCGCCGCCAAAAGAAACAGAGAGAACTGAAGGCACAACAGAAGCGGAAGAACCGGGATTACCATGGGGCATATGTGGTAAGTACGTTTTTTGCGGTTGTGTTTGCGATGATCATAATCGGAATGTTTGCAATCACGTATTTCAGCGATGATAATGTGACGATTTTAAATTATGAAAATAAGATTATTGATAAATACGAGGAATGGCAGAAGTCACTGGACGAGCGGGAACAGCAGCTGGATGAGCGGGAGTCGGAGCTTATGGAGAGGGAAGAGCAGCTGCAGGAGGTAAAATAAGATGGACAAATTAAAGATACTGGTAGTGGATGATGAGAGCAGAATGCGAAAACTTGTGCGCGATTTCCTTGTGAGACAGGATTTTGACGTGATTGAGGCAGGAGACGGTGAAGAGGCACTTGATCTGTTTTATAAGGATAAGTCGATCGCACTCATTATTCTTGATGTGATGATGCCGAAGATGAACGGATGGGAAGTGTGCCGGGAGGTGCGTGAGACTTCCAAAGTCCCAATCATTATGCTTACTGCAAAAAGTGAGGAGAGTGATGAACTCATGGGCTTTGATCTCGGCGTGGATGAATATATTGCGAAGCCTTTTTCGCCGAAGATTCTTGTTGCACGTGTGGAGGCAATCCTTAGAAGAACCAACAAATTAGGAGATGCTTCCGAGGTGAAGAAAGCAGGAGCAATCGTGCTGGACAAGACGGCACATGAAGTGAAACTGGACGGAAAAACGATTGATTTAAGTTTTAAGGAATTTGAGCTGCTTGACTATTTTCTGGATAATCAGGGAATTGCGCTCTCAAGAGAGCGAATTCTTAACAGTGTCTGGAATTACGATTATTTTGGCGATGCGAGAACCATTGATACGCACGTAAAGAAGCTTAGAAGCAAGCTTGGAGAACATGGCGATTATATTAAGACCGTCTGGGGAATGGGATACAAATTCGAGGTCTGATCTATGGAGAAAAGAAAAGCAACACTGTCCCATCAACTGATCATTGTGATGGTCGGGATTGTGCTTGGAACGGTAATTGTGTGCTGGTTTCTAAACAACACATTTCTGGAAAAATATTATATATACAATAAAGAAAAAGGCTTGCTTACCTGCTTTGATAAGGTTACGCAGGAACTGGAACGTGCAGGCGATGATGCAAGCGAGTATGATATTGCATTTGAGAGGCTTTGTTCGGATAACAATATTAATATGCTGATCACGAATATGAATCGGGAACTTGTGTGGACTTCCTATAGTAACGCGCAGCGTTTCCAGATGCAGATGGATGATTGGATCTACGGATCTGACAGAAGTAAAATACAGATTTTGCAAACCGGATCAAATTATACACTGGTTCGACAGACGGATGAAAGACTTAAGACGGAGTACCTTGTACTTATGGGAGAACGCGCAAGCGGCGGCTATGTGTATATGAGAGCGGCACTCGAAAGTATCCGTGAGAGTGCGCAGATTACAAATAAATTCTTTGCAGCAGTCAGTGTAGGGGCGATTGTGCTCAGCGTGATCGCAATCATTTTCCTGTCGCGCAGTATTTCAAGCCCGATTCGCTCACTATCTGAGATATCCCGCAAGATGTCGGAACTGGATTTTGATGCAAAATATGTTTCGTCTGCACATGTCAGCAGAGAGATAGATGAGCTTGGCGAGTCGGTCAATGAGATGTCGGAGGCTTTGGAAGAGACGATCAGTGAACTGAAGACCGCGAATGTCAGCCTGCAGCAGGACATTGCAAAGAAGGAACAGATCGATGAGATGAGAAAAGAGTTCTTATCGAATGTATCGCACGAACTTAAGACACCGCTTGCTTTGATTCAGGGATATTCGGAAGGCCTAAAGGAGTGCATCAATGACGATGCACAGAGCCGTGATTTCTATTGCGATGTCATTATGGACGAAGCAGACAAAATGAACAAGATGGTAAAGAAACTCCTGACTTTGAATCAGTTGGAATTTGGCAATGATACAGTTGAGATGGCGCGTTTTGATATTACGGAACTGATCGATGGTGTCCTGCAGTCTTCTTCGATTATGGCGGCGCAGAAACAGGTAAATATCTCGTTTTATCATGATGGACCGGTCTATGTGTGGGGCGACGAGTTCAAGGTGGAGGAAGTGATTACCAACTATCTGACGAATGCGATGAACCATGCGGATGGGGAACGCCGGATTGAAATCCGCTTTTCGCATCATGACAATCTGGTGCGTACAAGTGTGTTTAACACCGGTGAGCCGATTCCAAAGGAGGATCTTGAGAAAATCTGGGTAAAATTCTACAAGGTAGACAAAGCAAGAACGAGAGAATATGGCGGCAGCGGCATTGGTTTATCCATTGTGAAGGCGATTATGGACTCTTTTCATCAGAAATGCGGTGTCATCAATCATGAGGATGGTGTGGAATTTTGGATGGAATTGGAGAGTCAGGGCTAAATTGTTCGAAAATTGTTGTATTGTTTTACAAATTATGGTACTATAAAACTGTTTTATAGGGCAAAAGTGACAAGAGGTTTAGAGGACGATATGAAGAAAGGAATGCGTCTGCTGGCGGTGTTGTCGGCAACGGTTCTTCTGATCAGCGGCTGTGGAACGCAAATGTATGAACTGACGGAGGATGAGGAAACTCTGATCACGCAGTACGCCGCATATGCGATTGGTAAGCATAACATCCGTCAGAAGGATGGTATGACAAGTGATAAGCCGCAGGAAGAGGATACCACAAACAAAGAACAAAAGCCGCAGGAAGATTCGAAGGGGCAGCAGGATACGCAGGCAGCTTCAGAATCCGGTGGAGAACAGGGAAGTGGAGAGGATTTATCGAATTATCCGGAAGTTTCTCTTGCGGATGCGCTTGGATGTGATACATCTCTTAAGATTACCTATAAGGGATATAAAGTTTCCGATGCATACAAGGAAGGCAACTATTTTTCCGTGAATGCGGGAGAAGGAAATACGCTTTTGGTTATGAACTTTGTAATTACCAATTCCGGTAAGAAAACGGTAAAATACGATACATCTTCTTTGAAGAATACATTTTATGGAATGTTTGATGGAAGCAATCGAATCGGAGAGAAGATGACGTTCAGCAATAAGGAACTTTCTTCCTCTACGGTGAAACTGAAAGCCGGGAAGAAGACATCGGCAGTCATGCTTTTTGAGATAGCAAAGGATACTGCGTCGTCGATTACGAACGAGACACTCCTGGTGGAGATCGACGGAACAACTTATCGTGTAAAAATGTAAAATGCATTTATTTTATGTTATAATAAAAACAATATAAGAATTCGGGAGGATACATATGGATACGAATATTCTGTTAGAGTCAGGAACAAACGAGCTGGAGATTCTGGAGTTTACTCTGGCGGACAATCATTACGGTATTAATGTGGCAAAGATTAAGGAAATCCTGTCATATCAGAAAGTTACACCGGTGCCGAATGCACATCCGAGTGTAGAAGGTATTTTTATGCCGAGAGATACGATGATTACGGTCATCAATCTTAAGAATTGTCTGGGAATCGAAGATGACGGACAGAAGGGCTTGTTTATTATAACCAATTTTAATAAGCTTAATATTGCATTCCATGTGGATCAGGTAATCGGTATCCATCGTGTTTCCTGGAATGAGATTATCAAGCCGGATTCTACCATTAATGGCCAGGACGGAAGCGTTTCCACTGGTGTTATCAAGATGGATGATAAGCTGGTTGTTATTCTTGATTTTGAGTCGATTGTTTCAAGCATTAGTCCGGAAACAGGTCTTCGTGTACATGATGTGGAAGAGTTCAAGGGACGTTCCAGAAGTGATGCAAATATTCTGATCGCAGAGGATTCTGCATTGCTGAGCAGCCTGATCACAGATTGTCTGAAGAAAGCGGGATACGGAAATCTGATCGTGACAACCAACGGTCAGGAGGCATGGGATCAGCTTGTAAAATTCAAGAAAGAGGGAGACCCTGCCGAAAAGGTTCAGTGTATCATTACGGATATTGAGATGCCGCAGATGGATGGACATCGTCTCACGAAACTGGTCAAGAGTGATGATAAGCTTAAGAACATTCCGGTTGTTATTTTCTCATCTCTTGTGAATGAAGAAATGCGTCGCAAGGGCGAAAGTCTCGGTGCAGATGCACAGTTGACAAAGCCTGAGATTGGAAGTCTTGTTGAAGCCATTGATGAACTGATTGCAAAGAAAAATCAATAATTTTTTGTGAGAGTAGGGGGATGTGGTGTTTTCATCACATCCCTTAATTGGTTAATATATTTTACTGGAGACTGTTTTATGAAAGATCACTCATCGGAGAATTATCTGGATCAATTATTAAACTCTGTAAATGGAGAATACAACGATATAGAGGCTACTGCGGAACAGAAGCCTCCTAGCAGCAAGGACCAATGGGAGAGAGAATTGTTCGGGGAGCCGGAGAGCGATGAGGAGATTACGGCGAAGAACGAGGAAGATTTCCTGCGGGAATTTGAGGCGGAACTTCTAAAAGATGATATGATGACACCTTTCCCGGATCTGGAAAGTGAGAACGACAAGGATGTGGATGAGGCAATCAATGATATGATCGGCCATATGTCGGCAGAATCGAAGGGTGAGGAAACAAGTGAACCTGTTGTAGATGAGGATGCGGAATTTGAGGGAACGCTTCCGGGAGAAGATGGACCGGAGGAGAATGTATCGAAGAAGAAGATGGCAGAAGATATTGATGCCATGCATGATATGTTCTTAAATAAATCGGATTCTGACGACCGGAAGGAGGAGAATATTTCACCGGAAGATGCAGAAGAAGCGGATTTGTCGCAATCTATGGATGCCGCTGTTGGTGCGTTTGATGATAGTCTTGCTTCTATGCCGGATGAGCTGCCGCCACTTGCTGCGGAATCGGAAAATAAGCAGTCAGCAGAAGGGGAGGAATTGGATCTCTCCGGAATGGGTGATGCAGATTTGATGGATATGCTTTCCGATTCCGATGATCTCTCGGAACTGGGAGATTTGTTATCCAGCGCGGATGAAGACAAGCCGGTAGAAGACGGCGATTCGATCGGTGCGTTTGCGCAGACGGAGATGGACGCGCAGGAGCAGGAGATGGAAGGCGAAAAAGCGTCAGGCGAACCGGATAAAAAGAAACGTGGCAAGAAGAAAAAAGAAAAGAAGAAAAAGGAGCCGAAGGAAAAGGGAGAGAAGACTGGTTTCTTAGCGCGCCTTTCTAAGTTATTTTTCGGGGAAGAGGAAGCGGAAGCTGATGCTCTTGATGAGATTACGGATCAGACATCTGGAATGTCGGATGAAAACAAGAAAATCTTAGAGGAACTTGAGGCTGCGGGAGAGCTTACTGAGAAGAAACCGAAGAAAGAGAAAAAAAAGAAAGAAAAGAAGAAAAAGGAACCGAAGCCGAAGAAACCGAAAAAGGTAAAAGAGCCGAAGCCAAAGAAGGAGAAGAAGCCGAAGGAAATCGACAATACACCTCCGCTTCCGAAGGGACCGGTAATCGCAATTGTGATTATGGTGGCCTCTCTGTTCGGATTGATCATGGTTGGAGTTAATCTTCTTGGTTATCAGTCGAATATCAATCTGGCGAAGGAGGCGTATGGAAAAGGATCCTTTGTTGAGGCTTTTTCCGAGTTGCAGGGACTGAAGATACGTGAGAAAGATACGGAATTCTATAATCAGCTGCAGGTGTTAGCGGTTGTCTCGGAAAAATATCAGGATTATCTTGTGTTTGAAAATAATGGCAAGCATGATATTGCAATGGATAATCTGATCTGTGCATATGGTCGTTATGACTTAAATAAACAGAAGGCACAGGATTATAATTGCAGTGTGGAATATGAGCAGCTCGGCGGCAAGATCATCAAGTCGCTTCTGGAAGATTATGATATGACGGGAGAGGAAGCTTTGCAGATGTACAATGCGAAGAACCGCAAAGAATATACGTTGCAGCTGCACGCAAAACTGAAAGCATTAGGACTGGAATAGGAGACATCAGATGATTGCAATTATTGATTACAATGCAGGAAACTTAAAGAGTGTGGAGAAAGCGCTTCATTTTCTTGGACAGGAATGTGTTGTCACGAGAGATTTTCATGAGATTGAACAGGCAGATAAAGTAATTCTTCCGGGCGTTGGAGCCTTCGGAGATGCGATGGGACAGCTGAAAAAATATGAGCTGGACAAGGTAATCCGCGAAGTGACGGAAAAGGAAACTCCGTTTCTTGGTATCTGTCTGGGACTGCAGCTTCTGTTTGAGGGAAGCGATGAGAGTGAGGGCGTGGAAGGACTTCATATTCTTGACGGAGCAATCAGGCGGATTCCGGATCAGCCGGGACTCAAGATCCCGCATATCGGATGGAATTCTTTGAATCTTCGGAATAACGGACGCCTTTTTGTGGGACTTGAGGAGCATCCTTATGTATACTTCGTTCATTCTTATTATCTGCAGGCAAAGGATGAGCAGATTGTGAAAGCAACGACAGAATACAGTACGACGATTCATGCGTCGGTTGAGAAGGATAACATATTTGCATGCCAGTTCCACCCGGAGAAAAGTGGCGATGTGGGCCTTGCGATACTGAAAAATTTTGCACAGCTGGGAGGTAAGGAATAATGTTTACAAAGCGAATTATTCCATGTCTGGATGTGAATAACGGAAGAGTGGTCAAAGGCATTAATTTCATCAATCTTCGCGATGCGGGAGATCCGGTTGAGGTTGCGGCGGCGTATGACAAGGCGGGAGCAGATGAGGTTGTTTTTCTTGATATTACGGCTTCCAGCGATCATCGTGCGACGGTTGTGGATATGGTGCGTAAGGTTGCGGAAAAAGTATTTATTCCGTTTACGGTCGGTGGAGGTATCCGTACCGTGGATGATTTTAAAGCACTTCTCAGAGAGGGGGCAGATAAGATTTCCATCAATTCATCGGCAATCAATACCCCTCGTCTGATCAGTGATGCTGCGGACAAATTCGGAAGTCAGTGCGTGGTCGTTGCAATTGATGCCAGACGTAGAGAGGATGGAAGTGGCTGGAATGTCTATAAGAATGGTGGACGTATCGATACCGGATTAGACGCAATCGAGTGGGCAATGAAAGCAAATGCGCTCGGTGCGGGAGAAATCCTGTTGACCAGTATGGACTGTGACGGCACGAAAGCCGGTTATGATATCGAATTGACCCGTATGATCGCGGACAATGTATCAATTCCTGTGATCGCATCCGGCGGAGCGGGAACGAAGGAGCATTTCTATGATGCTTTGACGGAAGGACATGCGGATGCGGCGCTTGCAGCTTCATTGTTCCACTACAAGGAACTTGAGATTATGGATCTCAAAAATTATCTCGCGGACCGTGGCGTGTCAGTGCGACGATAAAGCGCTATGTGTTTCATACATAAGAAGAAAATTTGTGAAACGTTTAAAAGTATGACAAACAAAAGGAGTAATGCAGCATGGCAATGATATCAAACGATTGGCTGCCGGCATTGGACCAGGAATTTCATAAAGCATATTACAGAGATTTATTTACATTTGTGAAGCAGGAATATAATACACATGTGATTTATCCGCCGGCAGATGATATTTTTAATGCGCTTCATTTTACACCGCTTAGTGAAGTGAAGGTGCTGATCCTGGGACAGGATCCGTATCACAATGAGCATCAGGCACATGGTCTTTCATTTTCGGTGCTCCCGGATCAGAAGGACATTCCACCGTCGCTTCAGAATATTTATAAGGAATTACAGGATGACTTAGGCTGTAAGATACCGAATAACGGATATCTTAAGAAATGGGCGGATCAGGGCGTACTTCTGCTCAACACCGTACTTACGGTGCGGGCGCATCAAGCAAATTCCCATCAGGGAAGAGGATGGGAACAGTTTACAGATGCAATCATTCAGGCAGTCAATGCACAGGATCGCCCGATCGTCTATATGCTTTGGGGCAGACCGGCACAAAGCAAGATCACGATGCTCACAAACCCGAAGCATCTGATCCTGAAGGCTCCGCATCCGAGTCCGCTTTCTGCGTACCGCGGATTCTTTGGGTGCAGGCATTTCAGCCAGGCGAACGCGTTTCTTGAGAAGAATGGAATTGCGCCGATCGACTGGCAGATTGAGGATGTATAAATATACTTGACAAAATTACAAAAAAGGGTTTATTTTTTGAAGTAGAGATCGATATATATTATAGGATAGGGTCACGGATTGACCATTTTATTTCAAAGGAGTGATACTATGAGAGGCATTTCTTCTTACGATTCATCATCAATCAGTACATTGTTTTCGAGCCTTGGATCATCATCGGGATCCAATTTCCTCGGAATTAATCTGCAGGATTATGCAACAATTAAGAGTGGAACATACGGAAAACTGATGAAGTCTTACTACAGTAAGGTGAATGCAGATTCCACAAAGACGTCTTCTAAGGATAAGACAACATCCACCTCAACATCCAAGGATTCTACGAAGACGATCGCCAATATGGAGGAAGCGGCACAAGAACTGACTACGTCTGCAAAGGAATTGTATTCGACGAAGACGGATTCTGTTTTTGCTAAGAAAAATGGTAATTACGATACCAAAAAGATTTCAGAGAAAGTCGGATCGTTTGTTGAGGACTATAACAATCTACTGACAACAAGCGCAAAGTCGACATCGAGCCGTATTGAAAATTCTGTTGATTCGCTCAAACTGTTGACGACAGGCAAGAGTAAGGATTTAGAAGAGATTGGTATCAGTGTGGATTCCAAGACGGGAATTCTCTCCTTTGATTCGGGCAAATTCAGCAGTGCAGATATGGACAAAGTAAAGAAATTATTTAACGGAACAGGTTCTTATGCTTATGGTGTGGCAACCCGTTCTTCTCTGATCGACTCTTATGCACAGTCAGAGGCGGAGAAAGCCAATACTTATGGTAAGAATGGTAAGTATTCCTACAATTACAATAGTGGAAGTATTTTCTATGACTCCTTCTAGGAATAAGAAGACAAAATGAATGAATAGAAATAACAAAGGGTGTTGACCGGAACTTAGAAAGTCCGGGCAACACCCTTATTTTTATCGATTAATTGTTTTCAATCATCGGCCTCTTCGTCAGCAGTTGTGTTGTAAACTTGACGCTTTCTTGCCATAACATCGCTTTCAAGATATTCATCGTAAGTGGATACCTTATCGATCATGGTTCCATCCGGAAGGAACTCGATGATACGGTTTGCGGTGGTCTGCACAACCTGATGGTCACGGCAGGCAAACAGGATGACACCAGGGAATTTGATCATACCATTATTCAATGCGGTAATGGATTCCATATCCAGGTGGTCAGTCGGCTCGTCAAACATTAAGACATTGCTTCCCATGATCATCATGCGGGAGAGCAGTACACGAACCTTTTCACCACCGGAAAGTACACGCATTTTTTTGACACCGTCTTCTCCGGCAAAAAGCATACGGCCAAGGAAACCGCGGACATAAGTGGCATCCTTGATCTCGGAGAACTGGGTGAGCCAGTCTACAATCAGCTCATCGGTATCGAAGATCGTGGTGTTATCCTTCGGGAAGTACGACTGGCTTGTGGTTACACCCCATTTGTAAGTTCCCTCGTCCGGCTCCATCTCTCCGGCAAGAATCTTAAAGAGAGTTGTCTTGGCAAGTTCGTTGCCGCCGACAAAAGCAATCTTATCATCGTGTCCGACGATGAAGGAGATGTTATCGAGAACCTTCACGCCGTCAATTGTCTTGCTGATTCCGTCTACCGTCAGTACTTCGTTACCGATCTCTCGGTTCGGACGGAAATCGATGTATGGGTACTTACGGCTGGAAGGACGGATGTCATCCAGCTGGATTTTCTCCAACGCACGCTTACGGGAAGTTGCCTGCTTTGACTTGGAAGCGTTCGCAGAGAAGCGGGAGATGAACTCCTGTAACTCCTTGATCTTTTCTTCCTTTTTCTTGTTCGCTTCCTTCATCTGACGGACAAGAAGCTGACTCGATTCATACCAGAAATCATAGTTTCCGGCGTAGAGCTGAATCTTGCCGTAATCCATATCGGCAATGTTGGTACATACTTTATTTAAAAAGTAACGGTCGTGGGATACCACGATGACCGTGTTTTCGAAGTTGATCAGGAATTCTTCAAGCCATGCAATTGCATCGAGATCCAGATGGTTGGTCGGCTCATCAAGAAGCAGAATATCAGGGTTGCCGAATAATGCCTGTGCAAGAAGAACTTTGACTTTGACAGCACCCGGAAGGTCTGCCATCTGTGTGTAATGATCTTCGGTTGGAATTCCAAGTCCGTTTAAGAGGGTGGCTGCGTCGGATTCTGCGTTCCATCCGTCCATATCTGCAAATTCGGCTTCAAGTTCACTTGCGCGGATGCCGTCTTCATCGGAGAAATCTTCCTTCATATAGATGGCGTCTTTTTCCTTCATGATATCATAAAGTCTCTGGTTACCCATGATAACGGTATCTAATACCGTAAATTCATCGTATTTGAAGTGGTCCTGCTGCAGAAATGACAGACGCTGTCCAGGAGTGATCACAATCTCGCCGCTCGTCGGTTCGAGCTGACCGGATAAAATTTTTAAGAATGTTGATTTTCCGGCACCGTTCGCGCCAATCAGTCCGTAACAGTTCCCTTCGGTAAATTTGATGTTTACATCTTCAAATAAGGCTTTTTTGCCTAATCTTAAGGTGATATTATTTGCACTAATCATACGAAAACCTCATTATTTCTTCAATCCATTTAGTCACGAGTTCTATTTAAACATGAAAAGTCCTTTATTTCAAGCAAAAAACACTTTATTATTAAGAAAAAACGCATTCTTATTGGAAAAAGTCAAGAAAACTGTTATAATAAAATCAATTATTAGGTGGATTGGGTGAAAAGATGGATTATAATGAATTGATGGGGGTGGATATTCCGATTGCGGCTGCGGTTGCAACATACGGAAATTCATTAAAAATTGAGATGGTCAATGCCGAGTTCGTACGCCTTTTTGGATATACGGAGCGAGATCTTGCGCAGATGGGAGCCGAGAACATGATCTCGAAAAAGGATATCTACTTACTGGAAGAGACGGTTGCTCAGGCCGTGCAGGGACAAAGGGTGGCGGAGCAGGAGGTGCGGATCCGGCAGAAAGGGCATGACTTTTTCTGGGTACAGGTAAGGTGCAGTCGGCTGACCTATAAGAATGCCTTGCCGCAGCTGATTTTTCTGTTCTGGGATATTCATGCGCAAAAGTCCAGCGAACTGAAACAACAGCTTTTGACGCAGAAATATGAGATGATGGAAAAATTATCTCAAGAGTATCCGTTTGATCTGGATGTGCCGAACTGGAGGATGCTGCGCTCCCAGCGTCTGATGGAACTGAGAGGGGAATTTGAAGCACAGGATCAGTATTATCCTGTCGATGAAGAAGTGAAATTGCTTTTCCTTGCGGATCAGGATCTGTTTCTGAAAGCGATGTATGAGGCTACACAGACGGAGGTGACAGGAACGATTGATACCCGGTTTAATGTGAGCACGGAAGAGGATGTGCCGTGTTATCAATGGTTCCGCACATACTACCAGAGCGTAAAGGATGATATGGGCAATATTGTGCGCATTATCGGCCGAAGCTTTAATATTGACAGGGACAAGGCTTTGCAGGAAAAAGTGCGCAGAGATCCGCTGACAAAACTTTTGAATAAGCTGGAGATCCAAAGAGAAGTTACGTCATATATTGAAGAGAATCCATCGAGCACTAATGTCATGTTTTTGATTGATATTGACAATTTCAAAGGAATCAATGACAATTTCGGGCATACATTTGGCGATACAGTGATCATGGATGTTGCCAATCTCATAAGAAGCCAGTTCCGTGTGGATGATTTTGTCGGACGGGTTGGAGGAGATGAGTTCCTTGTCTTCATGAAGAACACAAGTGTGGAGAAAGCAAAGGAGAAAGCACAGAGACTATGTGACGTTCTGTCGCGGGAATACAGCGGAGAAAATGTGAATTATCGTATTTCTTCAAGTATTGGTCTGGCTGTGTACCGCTCGCCGAAGGATACCTATGCCGGTCTGTTTGAAAAAGCGGATCATGCAATGTACCGTGCGAAACAGAGTGGAAAAGATGGCTTTGAACTGGCTGGGGCAGAGGATGTCGGGCAGACGCGCAATGAAGCAATCCGCATTGACAAAAGAGAACTGATCGATCAAAAGGATCAGGAGTTTCTGGCTTTTGCAGTCAGTCTGATGACCCATGCTAAGAATCTGGAAGGCTCACTCAATATGCTGCTGAAAAAGATTGCGGATCGATATGATCTGGATTTTGTGGCTGTCTTTGAAGAGGATGAAGTTGAGGAACATCTGACGATGACCAACTATTTTGCAAGACGCAAGCTGATTACGGACAATCGGATTTTTGCCAAGATGCATATGGAGAATGTGCGGATTAAACCCGGACAGTGTGTGATTCTGACACATGAACAACTGGTAAATGCCGGACATGTTTATCCGGATGAAGATGGTCTGGAGGTAAAATCGAATGTGTCTTTTTCTGCGGTGATCGGTAAATTTGAGTATATCGGTGACCATATCGGAGAAGTTATGTATCTGACCAAAAATGAACAGAAACAGTGGTCGACGAGCGAGATGGCACTTTTTAAGGAGCTGACCCGTACTATGGCAATCTTTGTATCGTTGCGATTCCGGATGGATGAGAGCCGTGCACAGATACAGAAGATACAGATGAGAGATCCGTTGACGAATCTGTATAATCAGGAGTCCTTCCGCCGACAGGTAGGCAAAGTGCTGGCAAAGGCAGATCCGGATAAGGTATATGCAATCGAGTATCTCGATATCAATAATTTTGGTTATGTCAATGAAAATTATGGCTATAAGGTTGGTGACAGCATCTTAAAGATGCTTGCAACAGATGTGTCAAGCCAGCCGTATTTTGTGGCAGGCTGCCGCTTATATTCGGATTTCTTTTTGATTCTTGCTGCGGATGAAAGCAGTGAGATGCTTGAAATGCATTTGCAGAAACGTAACCAGAGATTTACAAATATGCAGAACCATCAGTACCCGAACAGTGGCATGGGTGTGACAGTGGGTGTGTATATTTTTGAAAATACCAAGATTGATTTTGATCAGGCTATGGAAAATGCGAATCTTGCATGGAAGAATGCAAAACGATCCGGCAAGAAACAGATTATGTTTTATACGCAGGGACTCCGGTCGATGCGTGTGGAAGAACAAAAAGTAGTCGGAGAGTTTTTTGAAGCCTTGTACCGTGATGATTTTCAGATGTATCTGCAGCCGAAATTCTTCCTGGGCAAGGAGATTATTTATGGTGCCGAAGCTCTGGCACGCTGGAAGAAACCGGACGGAACCATTGTCCCGCCGGCCTATTTCATTGATTCTCTTGAAAAGATTGGCTATATTACGGAACTGGATTTCTATATTTTTGAGGAAGTGCTTAAGACACTCGATAAATGGAATCGCCAGAAGAAAAGAAAAATTATTATTTCAACAAATTTCTCGGGAAGGCATTTTGAGGGTGACGGCGAAGAATTTTTAAATCGTATCGCTCATGTTATGTCAAAATATACGATACTTCCAAGCAATATTGAGATTGAGGTTACGGAGGGGGTTCTGGTCAAGAATGTGGAGGTACTCAGGCATTGTCTGAACCGCTTGCATGATATGGGATTCCGTATTGCGATCGATGATTTCGGAACCGGTTATTCTTCGCTCTCCATGCTGGCAGATATGCCATCGGATGTGATCAAAATCGACAAAAGCTTTATTAATGTCGGAATGACGGATCAGAAAATGAAACTGTTGTACGAGATTGGCCGCATGGTTAAGATCCTGGACAAAGACATCATTATTGAAGGGGTTGAAACCAGGGAACAGGAGCAGCAGCTGATCGAGGGGGGATTCGAGTGCGGACAAGGCTATTTGTGCAATCGTCCGGTGTCTCTTGGAGAGTTTGAAAGGTTGTATTTGTAAAAATACAAAAATGGTGTCGCTAAAACTTGATTTTTGGCGGCATTCATTTTATATTATTAAATTAGAGACATTCTGATTCAATGTCTGATTTTTAATACGTTTGAACATTAAATTAAAATAGGAGGACTAATTCATGAAACGTTCAATGAAAACCATGGATGGAAACCATGCAGCAGCTCATGCTTCTTATGCATTTACTGATGTTGCAGCAATCTATCCTATTACTCCTTCATCTGTTATGGCTGAGGCTACAGATGAGTGGGCAACCGCAGGTCGTAAGAACATTTTCGGACAGACAGTTCAGGTTACAGAAATGCAGTCTGAAGCCGGTGCAGCTGGTACTGTTCACGGATCTCTTGCAGCCGGTGCATTAACAACTACTTATACAGCATCACAGGGTCTCTTACTTATGATCCCTAACCTGTACAAGGTAGCAGGTGAGAGACTTCCGGGCGTATTTAATGTATCTGCTCGTTGTGTCGCTACACACGCACTGAACATCTTCGGTGATCACTCTGATGTATACGCTTGCCGTCAGACAGGTGTTGCAATGCTTTGTGAGTCATCTGTACAGGAAGTTATGGATCTTACTCCGGTTGCACATTGCTCTGCAATCAAGGGAAGAATTCCATTCATCAACTTCTTCGATGGATTCCGTACATCTCACGAGATTCAGAAAATCGAGACTTGGGATTACGAAGATCTTAAGGATATGGTAGATATGGATGCAGTTGATGCTTTTCGTAAGAATGCATTAAATCCAAATCATCCGGTAGAGATGGGATCTGCTCAGAACCCTGATATCTTCTTCCAGTCAAGAGAGGCTTGCAACTCTACATACGATGAGCTTCCAGCTATCGTTCAGGAATACATGGACAAGGTTAACGAGAAGATCGGTACAGATTACAAGTTATTCAACTACTACGGAGCAGCTGATGCTGACCGCGTGATCATCGCTATGGGATCTGTTTGTGAGACAATCGATGAGACAATCGATTTCTTAATGGCTAGAGGCGAGAAGGTCGGTGTTGTTAAAGTTCGTCTTTACAGACCATTCGTTAAGGAAGCTTTAATCGACGCTATCCCGGATACTGTTAAGAGAATCGCAGTATTAGACAGAACTAAGGAGCCAGGTTCTCTCGGAGAGCCATTATACTTAGACGTTGTTGCAGCTCTTAAAGGATCTAAGTTCGATCAGGTTACAATCACAAGCGGACGTTACGGATTAGGATCTAAGGATACTACTCCTGGACAGATCATCGCTGTATTCAATAACTCTGAGAAGCCAAGATTTACAATTGGTATCACTGATGATGTTACCAACCTTTCTCTTGAGCTTAAGGAGAACCCTGTTACAACACCAGAAGGAACTACAAACTGTAAGTTCTGGGGTCTTGGTGCAGACGGTACTGTAGGTGCCAACAAGAACTCTATCAAGATCATCGGTGATAACACAGACATGTACGCTCAGGCATACTTTGATTATGACTCTAAGAAGTCCGGTGGTGTTACAATTTCTCACTTACGTTTTGGACATACTCCAATCCGTTCCACATACCTGATCTCTCAGGCAAACTTCGTAGCATGTCACTGTACAGCATACATCTACAAGTACAACATGGTTCAGGATCTTGTTCCTGGTGGAACATTCCTGTTCAACACACAGTGGTCAGTCGATGAGTTAGACGAGAAGTTACCTGGACAGGTTAAGAGATATATCGCTGAGAACAACATCAACTTCTACATCATCGACGGTGTTAAGATTGGTAAGGAGATCGGTCTTGGTAACCGTATCAATACTGTTCTTCAGTCAGCATTCTTCTCACTTACCAAGCTGATTCCAGAAGAGGAAGTTATCAAGCTTATGAAGGACGCAGCTACAAAGTCTTATGCTAAGAAGGGTGACGATGTCGTTAAGATGAACCATGACGCTATCGATGCCGGTGCTACAGCATACGTTAAGGTAGACGTTCCAGAGAGCTGGAAGAACTGCACAGACGATGATTACTCTGTAGAAGTTAAGGGAGACAACAAGGAAGTTGTTGACTTCGTTAAGAATATTCAGCAGAAAGTCAACGGACAGCAGGGTAACACAATTCCTGTATCTGTTGTTAAGAAATACGAGACAGGCTGGACACCTTCAGGTACAGCTGCATACGAGAAGCGTGGTGTAGCAACAGACGTTCCTGTATGGGATGCTACAAAGTGTATCGAGTGTAACCAGTGTTCTTATGTATGTCCTCACGCAGCAATCCGTCCGGTTGCTATGACAGAGGCAGAAGCAGCTGCAGCTCCAGAAGGAATGCAGATGAAAGACTTGAACCAGATGCCTGGATACAAGTTCGCAATCGTTGTATCAGCATTCGACTGTACAGGATGTGGATCTTGTGTAAACGTATGTCCAGATAAGGTTCAGGCTATCACAATGACTGGTTTCGAGGCACATGAGGATGAGCAGAAGTACTTCGATTACGCAGTAACACTTGAGGATAAGGAAGACGTTATCGAGAAGTTCAAGATTAATTCTGTTAAGGGATCTCAGTTCCGTCAGCCATTACTTGAGTTCTCAGGAGCTTGTGGTGGATGTGGTGAGACACCTTACGCTAAGTTGATCACCCAGTTATTCGGTGACAGAATGTACATTGCAAATGCTACAGGATGTTCATCAATCTGGGCTAACTCTTCACCTTCTACACCTTATACAACAAACAAGAAGGGACAGGGTCCTGCATGGTCTAACTCATTATTCGAGGATGCAGCAGAGTTCGGTTATGGTATGTTACTTGCTCAGAGAGCAATCCGTGACAGATTAAAGAACGAGCTTGATGAGATCGATGCGAACACAGATAACGCTGATGTTAAGGCTGCAATCAAGGAGTGGAATGATACATTCGCTTCCGGCATTGAGAACGGACCGGCTACTGAGAAGTTAGTAGCAGCATTAGAGGCTTGCGGATGTGATGCTTCTAAGAACATCTTAAAAGAGAAGGATTACCTCGCTAAGAAGTCCCAGTGGGTATTCGGTGGTGACGGATGGGCATACGACATCGGATTCGGTGGTGTTGACCATGTATTAGCATCTGGAGAAGACGTAAACGTATTCGTATTCGATACAGAAGTTTACTCTAACACAGGTGGACAGGCATCTAAGTCTACAAACTTAGGAGCAATCGCTCAGTTCCAGGCAGCTGGTAAAGGAACTAAGAAGAAAGACCTTGCAGCAATCGCAATGAGCTACGGATATGTATATGTAGCACAGATCGCTATGGGTGCTGATTACAACCAGACAGTTAAAGCAATCGCTGAAGCTGAAGCTTATCCAGGACCATCATTAGTAATCGGATACGCTCCATGTATCAACCATGGTATCAAGGGTGGAATGAAGATTGCTCAGACAGAAGAAAAGAAAGCTGTTACTTCTGGATACTGGAATCTGTTCAGATTCAACCCAACATTAGCTGCTGAAGGAAAGAATCCATTCCACTTAGATTCTAAAGCTCCTACAACAGAATACGAAGACTTCATCATGGGAGAAGTTCGTTACAACGCTTTATCTCGTCAGAATCCTGAAAGAGCTAAAGAACTGTTCGCAGAAGCTAAAGCAAACGCAGAAGCTAAATACAACAGATTAAAAGAAATGTCTGATAAATAGGAATTACCTATTGTTTAGATGATCTTAATCTAATAAATCAAAATCCCCTTTGTGAGCAATCACAGAGGGGATTTTTTATGCATAAAAATAAGGGGTTGTCGCTTTAACGATTAATAAATCGTGAAGCTCTAAGGATTATGTGACGATGTGCAGTGTCTTTGACAATGAGGAAGTTGGAAGCGGTACAAAACAGGGGGCAGGATCAACCTTTGGAGCAGATGTATTAAAATACAATGTTGCTCAGAAATATACGACAGACGCAAGATCGGCAGCGCCGGAAAAGGCAGCCTACATCTATGCGGGGCAGATCAGAGATGAACTGGGAAGCCGTTTGGATTTACTGGAGAAAAATGCATACCGCTTCTGCTATATCAATGATTTCCCAATGAGCGGAACTGCACAGGATTTAATGTACGGAGCCCCAAGCGAGATTACAGAACAGCAATTAAGAGAAGTACACATAAAAGTACGTGATTAAGAGGTTCTTTGAAAATTTTTTATATGAGACAAAGATCGTCTAGTGTTAACTGTTTTTTGTTGACATAGGATTGTATTCTGTACTCAGGTAGTCAGAATATGTTGGAAGTTCCCAATTGGATGCAGTAGGCTATTTAGAAAAATTGACTGAAATTATCAAAAGCAATGATAATTGTGATGTTACCGTAGCAAGGATGAAGGCATCATGTTGCTACGGTATCGGAAATGCTGTGAATACAGTTTCGTAACATAGCAGTAATATTAGAAAGATTACGATGATTTTTCAATTGCAGCTAATTCCAAAATGATTTTCATGACGCTGGAATGACTGATTCCGAATTGGTCTACTCCAGCGTTTATCATTTCTCGTACCATTTCTGCATTGCGGATTCCAGATGCGGCCTTTCTATTCGTTATATATTTTTCGGTTATATGTACTTTTAATTCCTATCTCTTCTCTATATTTTGCGACAGTACGTCTGGAAATTTTGATTCCTTTTTGTTTTAATAAATTTGATAATGTCGAATCACTGTAGGGTTTGTTAGGGTTTTCAGAAGCGATTATAGCCTTCAATTGTTTTTTTACGGTAATTGGGCTGTTGTTATCCTTTTTTCCAGCAGAAGATGTGAATAAATCTTTCAAATAAACCACTCCAAAAGGGTATTGGAGATATTTATTTTTGATTCCACGGCTGATGGTGGATGTGTGCATCGAAATATCAGAAGCGATATCGGCAAGTGTCATAGGTTTTAATGTGCTATTTCCAGTAAAATAGTCTTTTTGGCGCTCTAAAACAGCAGATGTAATTTTTAAGATTGTTTCTCGGCGTTGTTCAATACTATGCATAATCAATTGCACACGATTGTATTTTTTACGGAAATATTCTTTTAACTCCGGACTCTGCGAAGTATGCATCATATTTAAATAATAGTCACAGAGGGAATAATTTCCAATCCACTGATCGTTTAATCTAATAATCCAACTGCTGTCTTGATAATCTATAAGAATATCTGGCACAATATAATCTGTGGAATTAGTAAGAAATCCAGAGATTGGGCGTGGATTTAATTCTCTGATTTTTGCAATACATTTTCGGACATCCTGTGTAGACATAGAAAGTTTTTGTGTGATAGTATTAATTTTTCCAGCAGCAATGTCATCCAGATGATAACGGATGATTTGATTGAGTTCCGGTGTCAGTTCCTGCCTTGCTTCTAACTGACGTAAAAGACAGTGTGGAAGATCTTTTGAAAAAATCCCTAATGGTTCCAAAGAGGATAGTATGTCCAAGCAGTATTTTACAGTAGATATATCAATACCAAACCATTGACTGAAATCCTTTAACGACAATTTAAAATAACCACAGTCATCTAGACAGTCAATCATGGTCTGCATTGCTGTCCACTGTAAATCTGAAAAATTTCTTTGGTTTAACTGATCCAGAAGGAATTCTTTGATTCCATTCTCCGAAAAGTCAGGGATTTCTTTGTAAATATCCTCGTCTTCTTTAGCGGAGGAATAGGAAACATATTGATTCCATGAAGGAAGATTTGAATTTTCATTATAATCTAGCAAAGGATTTTCAATATATTCATTTTGAAGGAAGTTATTTAACTCAAAATTATCCAAAGACAGTATTTTTAAAGACTGTAGTTGTGTTTGAGATAATGTTTGGGTTTGCACTAAAGTAGTTTTAGGGCTGAAATTCATTTCATCACACTCCAAATCTTACTAAAAGTTTTCTTCTGTAATAGAACATTGTATTAAAGGATTACAGTATTGCAATTGTTCTTTGGCATTTTGTATTGCATTTTCAATCATTTGAACTGTGTTTTCCGATTCAAGATTCATAATTAGTTCAAAAAGTAAGGGAAGATTTACTCCAGCAATCAGGTGAATATTTGATTTTGAAAGATATTTCATAAATTCATTATTAACACTGCCTCCAAATACATCTGTTAAAACAATAAGTTCATCCCCTTCCTTTATTCCATCCACATATTTCCTTACACTTTCTTCCATATCTTCTTCCGCTTTTGTATAAGCTCCAAAAAAAGATAGATTTTCATTTTTTCCCATAACCATTACAAACGTGTCATACAGCCCTTCCGCAAGTTTTCCATGACTTGCAATTAAAAATTTTGTCACTATTTTTTCTCCTTTCCATAATCAAAATAATTTTTTATATAAGCAATTTCACTAAGTGGAATTGTTACATTGTAACGCAAACTAATATTCTGAAAGGAATCTCTTACTGCATTGGCAAACAACGTAAACTCTTCTGTCTCTAATTTCTTATTATCCAACGTATCTAATGCCTCTTTTCTAATCAGACGTTCTACCAGACAACATATAT
>OKRU01000198.1_pt1 | contig 56218 bp, 45 predicted proteins | sample 1601131 | NCBI WGS metagenome assembly OKRU01 (sample SAMEA3541558, study PRJEB24748) | human gut metagenome | biome: human gut; feature: human-associated habitat; material: faeces | place: China | collected 2012
CGAGGTGCGGGGTTCAAGCCCCGTACCTCGTAAGGCACGTAGTGCCACTTTTATAGGAGCAAGTAGCAACGCGGATTGGGAATATCCGCTTGACAGAGCAAAACAGGAGGAAGTCATTATGTTTGATAAAGTGTTAATTGCCAATCGTGGTGCAATTGCAGTACGAATTGAGAGAACTCTGAAAAAGATGGGAATTAAAAGTGTAGCCGTTTATTCAGAGGCAGATAAAGACAGTTTGCATGTAACCAATGCAGATGAAGCTGTATATTTAGGAGATGGTTCTGCAAAAGAGACCTACCTGGATGTGGAAAAGGTCATTGCGGCAGCCGTAGAGACTAATGCACAGGCAGTACATCCGGGATATGGATTTTTAAGTGAAAATACAGAGTTTGCAAATGCGTGTGAAGAGAAAGGCATCAAGTTTATTGGACCAACACCAGAGCAGATCAATTTATTTGGATTAAAGCATTCTGCCAGAGAACTTGCCAGTAAGGCGAATGTTCCACTTCTTGCAGGAACTGGTTTGTTGACGGGAGTGGATGAGGCATTAGAAGCCGCAGAAAAGATTGGGTATCCGGTTATGTTAAAGAGTACCGCCGGAGGTGGTGGAATTGGTATCCGTATTTGCGAAAATGAAAAAGAACTGGCGGATTCCTATGACAATGTATGCCATTTGGCAGAAAGTAACTTTAACGATGCAGGTGTATTTGTAGAAAAATACATTCGAAAAGCCAGACATGTAGAGGTGCAAATTTTTGGTAATGCATTTGGAGAAGTGACAGCCATTGGAGAAAGAGACTGTTCCGTACAGAGAAGAAATCAAAAAGTAGTAGAGGAATCCCCGGCACCAAATTTAAGTGATGCGGTTCGAAAGGAAATGTATCAGGCAGCGGAAAGCCTTGCAAGAGCAGCTTCTTACCGCAATGCAGGTACAGTAGAATTTTTATATGATGAAGAACAGGAAAAGTTTTATTTCCTTGAGGTAAATACCCGTTTGCAGGTAGAGCATGGAATTACAGAAGAAGTAATGGGTGTAGACTTAGTGGAATGGATGGTAAAAGAGGCAGCAGGAGAATTAAAAGATTTAAAGAAAAAAGTCGGAAAACCAAATGGACATGCCATTGAAGTACGTGTGTATGCAGAAGATTGTATCAATAATTTCCGACCTGCCAGTGGAAAAATCGATGATGTGGAATTTTCCGATATTGCCAGAGTGGAAACATGGATTAAGAAAAATATCGTGGTATCTCCTTTGTATGACCCAATGCTTGCCAAGTTGATCGTGCATGGAAAGGATCGTCAGGATGCCTTAGAAAAGATGAGCCGTGTACTGGAAGAGTCAAAATTGTATGGAATTACTTCGAATATGCAGTATTTAAAAGCGTTGATTCATACTCCTGCTTACAAAGAAGCCAAGCTTTACACGAAAATGTTGGAGGGATTTTTGCCTGAGGAAACAGCATTAGAAGTATTAAGTGGTGGAGTACAAAGTACAGTGCAGGATTATCCGGGAATGATCGGATATTGGACAGTGGGTGTGCCACCTTGTGGAGCAATGGATTCCTACAGTTTCCGAATTGGAAATGCTTTGTTGAAAAACAAAGAAGATGCAGCAGGAATTGAAATGACGATGAAGGGAGGAAGTTTCCGTTTCCGTACCACCACTTCTTTTGTAATTACTGGAGCAGATATGGGAGCAACTCTGGATGGAGAGAACGTACCAATGTATACGGTCATTCAGGCAGCACCTATGCAGGTTTTAAAGTTTGGTAATTGTAAAAAGGGTATGCGTACTTATTTATTAGTAGCAGGTGGTATACAGGTACCAAAAGTAATGGGAAGTTCTTCTACATTTGTAGACGGAAAGTTCGGAGGACACAATGGTAGAACCCTTCGAACAGGAGATGTGTTGCAACTTACCAAAGAGTGTCATATTTGTTCTGTGGAATCTTTCCCAGGTGAATATACACCAAAACTTACAAATAACTGGACCATTGGCGTGATTCCGGGACCACAACCTACCGCAGAATATTTGAAACCAGAGTATTTAGAAACATTAACCAGCGCTGAGTATGTGGTGAATTTTAACAGTGCAAGAACCGGTATCCGTTTAAATGGACCAATTCCACAGTGGGTAAGAGAGGATGGAGGAGAAGCAGGTTTACATCCATCTAACATTCATGACAATCCTTACGCCATTGGTACTTTGGATTTGACAGGAGACCAGTCTATTTTACTGGGACCGGACGGACCAAGTTTGGGAGGTTTTGTTTGCCCGGTTACCACAGCAAAGGGAGAATTGTGGAAGTTAGGACAATTGCATCCCGGTGATACGGTTCATTTCCAGTTGTTAAGCTTGGAGCAGGCAAAAGAAATCCGACTTGCACAGGAAGAAAATATAAAAGGCAATTATACAGAAGTTGTCTTACCAGAACCAATTAAGCTGGATGCAACGTATGCCATATTGGCAAAGGGAAGAGAAGGGGATACAGACTATCTCATTCGTTTAGATGGAGAAGAAAATGTTCTGATTGAATTTGGTGAAATGGAATTAAATATAGAGCTTCGCTTCCGCGCACATATTTTAATGAATGCATTAAAAGAAAAGAATCTTCCAATTATTGATATGACACCGGGTATTCGTTCTTTGCAGGTACATTTCCGCCCAGAAGAAATTACAACAAAAGAAATGGTAGAGGCTATCGTAAAGACCAACAAAGAATTGGGTTCCTTAGATGATGTAACAGTACCATCTCGTATTATAAAATTACCTTTGTCCTGGGATGACCCACAGACACAGTTGGCAGCAGAGAGGTATCAAAAGACCGTAAGACCAAATGCACCATGGTGTCCAAGCAATCCGGAATTTATTCGAAGAATCAATGGATTAGACAGCATAGAAGATGTAATGAAGATTGTGTTTGAGGCAAATTATCTGGTTATGGGCTTAGGTGATGTGTATCTGGGTGCTCCAGTTGCGGTACCGACAGATCCAAGACACCGTATGGTTACCACAAAATACAATCCAGCCAGACCATGGACCCCGGAAAATGCAGTGGGAATTGGTGGTGCATATCTTTGTGTATATGGTATGGAGGGACCTGGAGGATACCAGTTTGTAGGAAGAACCATTCAAATGTGGAATGCTTTGCAGGAGACAAAATTCTTTACCAAAGAGAAGCCATGGTTGTTAAATTTCTTTGACCAGATTAAATTTTATCCTTGTTCCGCAGAAGAAATTTTACAATATAGAGAGGATTTCCTTCGTGGAAAATTTGAAATAGAAGTAGAAGAAACTACCTTCCATTTGGGAGAATATAAGGCATATCTGGAAAGCATCAAAGAGAGCAGTGCGAAATTTAAGGCCCATCAGGAGGCAGCTTTTGAAGCAGAAAAGCAAAGATGGGTAGAACAGGGATTGGATCATTTTGACTCGGAAGATGAGAATGTAGATTCGGAAGAGACGGTCTTGCCAGAAGGAAGTGAAGGAATAGAAGCTACAATTCCGGGAAGTGTCTGGAAGGTATTGGTAGAAGAAGGACAGGAAGTAAAGAAGGGAGAAAACGTAGTTATTCTGGAAAGCATGAAGATGGAATTTCCAATTGCTGCAGAAGAGGATGGCGTGATTACAACGATTTGTGTGAAGTCTGGTGAACAGGTACAGGCAGGACAATATGTAGTGGGAATAGAAGCAAAGGAGGCGGTTTGATCATGTATGTTCCAGAACAACTGACTATTGGTTGGATCAAACAGGCGTATGCAAAACAGGTGCTTACACCGAAAGAACTGATAGAGGAAATGATAAAGAGAGCGAAGGCACAGGAAGAAAAAAACATTTGGATTGTACCGCCCACAGAGGAGGCAATACAACCTTATCTGGATGCCCTTCCAAAAGAAAGAGAGCAGTATCCTCTCTGGGGGATTCCGTTTGCGATTAAGGATAATATCGACCTGGCAGGAGTACCTACTACTGCGGCATGTCCGGATTTTTCTTATATACCGAAAGAAAATGCTACAGTTGTAGAAAAACTTATAAAAGCGGGTGCGATTCCTATTGGAAAGACAAATCTAGATCAATTCGCAACGGGGCTTGTGGGAACCAGAAGTCCGTATGGAGAAGTACACAATGCGTACCAGCCGGAGATGATCAGTGGAGGTTCCAGTTCAGGTTCTGCCGTGAGTGTGGCATTAGGTCTGGCGGCATTTGCTTTGGGAACAGATACTGCTGGTTCTGGAAGGGTGCCTGCCATGTTAAATACATTGGTAGGCTGGAAACCGCCTGTAGGTTCCTGGTCCAGCAAAGGCGTGGTACCAGCGTGTGCCAGTCTTGACTGTGTGACGGTATTTGCAAAAAAAATGGAGGATGTGGAGCTTGTCAATTCCATTGCAAAGGGTTTTGATGCAGAGTGTTGTTGGTCGAAAACGTTTCAGGAAAAGGGAAAGACATTGCCAAAGAAGGTTTATATACCAAAGGAAGAACCAGAATTTTACGGAGATTTCAAGGAGATATACAGACAGAAATGGAATGCCTGCATCAAACGAATCAAAGGGCTTGGAATTTTAGTAGAAGAGCTTGACATGAATATGTTTCAAAAGGCAGCACTGATTTTGTATGAAGGTGCTTACGTGGCAGAGCGTTGGGAAGATTTAAAGGAATTTGTGGAAGCAAATCCGGGAAAAACATTTCCTGTTACCGAGACGATTTTACGTTCTGGTGAAAAAAAGGAAAACACAGCGGCAAAGTTATTTGGAGATTTACACCAATTGCAACAGTATAAGGCAAAAGCCAGACTATTATTGGAAGATAGTGTGATGATTATGCCCACGGCAGGTGGCTCCTTTACAAGAGAACAGGTTCGCAGGAATCCCATTGAGACAAACAGTAAAATGGGACTTTACACCAACCACTGTAACCTGTTGGATTTGACAGCAATTGCAGTACCAGAAAATAGCAGCGATAGAACGTATCCATTTGGAATTACCATATTTGGAAGAAGCGATTCGGAGAACCTGGTTCTTGCATTTGGAGAGGCATTTTTAGCCAGTGAAAGTATCCAGTTAGCGGTGTGTGGACTGCATAAAAAGGGATACCCATTGGAATATCAATTGACGGAACTTGGGGCAGAATGGCTTGGCACAGCAAAAACTGCAAAAGGGTATCATTTGTATGAGTTGGACACAGAACCAAAGAAGCCAGGAATGGTGTATCAGGGAGATGGAGAAATATCCATAGAAGTAGAATTGTATGACATTCCAAAACAAAAACTTGGTTACTTTATGGAACTGGTGAAAAAGCCATTGTATATTGGTGATATTGAGTTAGAAGATAAAAGGATCGTAAAAGGATTTTTGTGTGAAGCTGCGGCAATCGTTGGTGCAGAGGAGATAATTTATAAATGATTGTAATATTATAATACATAGTGATGGACCGGTGTCTTAGGATGCCGGTTTTTGCTTATAAAAAAATAATAAAGAAAAGTTAAATGAAAAATATACTCAAAAATAGAAATGAAAAAATAGGAAAAACACTAAATATTTTGAACAGTGTATGTATAAATAAAATAATTGATTTGACAACACATAAATAAAAAGATATAATTTATTCTATGTTTTTGGAAAAACAAGGCAACAAAAATTCAAAAAAGTAGGAGAAAAGTAAAATGAAGAGATTAGCTAATGCGGCAACTAGAGTAGGTATATGTTTTGCCATTATACTATGTTTTAGTTTGACCGCTTGTGAAAAAGGGACGAAGGATAGTCAAGTATCATACCAATATGGTTTAATCTCAAGCTATGAACAGGATGCAACAAGTAAAGTTTTGTATTTGGATAAACAAGCAAACATAGTGGGAAAAAAGAAATTAAAAATATCTAATATTGGTGCAGGTTCCTATGGATATCCGATTATAAAAGATGGATATGTGTATGAGCAGTCGGAGGGACAAGGCTTTAATAAGAATAACTGTGCAATTATTTCTATGAACCTTTCGAATGGAGAAGTAAAAAAATACAAATTTCCGAGGTTAGTAGGTATTTCTGCTTTTGCAGTTACTGATACATATATTTATGTAGTTACGAACCTTAACTATAAAACCTATTTGGAACGCTATTGTTTTGAAAATGATACGATAGAAAAATATGTGATAGAGGATGTGATTGCAACAGATATGTGTGTATGTCAGGAAAAGGTGTACTTGTTTGATGAGGTATCTGAGGATGGAAAATCTTATAAAGTATATTGTGCAGATATAACAAGTCAAAGCACACGGCTTGTAGCGGATGTATCCTCTTATTATAATGAAGGAGATGGGTTTGGTTTTCAGGTTGTTGATGGAAAAAATATTTATATTACACACAATGACGAAATATTAAAATTAAATGTGGAAACAGGAAAGGTAAAAAGTATTCCATTGGATTGTAAAGAAGCCTTTGGGGCATATATAGCGGATGGAAAGTTGTACGTATCTTCTTGTGATATTTTTGATATCGATTCACCTGCTGACATTTTGATTGTTGATTTAAGTACAGATACTGTAACACAAAGTTACCATTTGGAAACATCTGTCATGCAATTTTATGTATCGAAGGATCATTTGTCAGTTTTAGGATTGGACAATACTCTATACATTTATGAAATAACAAACAAAGGGGAATGCAAGCTACAATATAAAAATAATCTGGAAGAAAAAGGATATGATTTTATAATGTCGTTTTATGAAAAACCATAACGTGCCCACTTGAAAGAAAAGAATAAGAAAGTCAGTTTTGATATAACTGACTTTCTTTTTTTGTGTAAGTAACGAGAAAAAATCCACATCTACGATGCGAAGCTAGTCTTTTGGAGTGTAAGGTTTTGGAGAATGCTGTAATAACTTGAAAAATTTGCAAAGCGTGTTTTGGAAGAAAGTTGCCCATTCAACTGTATATTCAAAAAAGGAAGAGGGAAGCGTGTTAGAAAGAAAAATTTGCCAGTAATATTCTACTTGCAAAATAGAACATATGTTTGTATAATAAATGTATGATTGAGAGAAAAACAGAAATGTCTATACAGGATAAATTAAAAATATTAGCGGATGCGGCAAAGTATGATGTAGCATGCACTTCCAGCGGTGTAGATAGAAAGGGAAAGGAAGGATTCCTGGGGAATGCCGAAAGTTGTGGTATATGCCATAGCTTTGCTTCAGATGGAAGGTGTGTATCATTATTAAAAATATTGATGACCAATCATTGCATCTATGATTGTAAATATTGTTGCAATCGCGTGTCTAAGGATACTCCCAGAGCTACTTTTACGCCAGAGGAAATCTGCGAATTAGTCCTTTCTTTTTATAAAAGAAACTATATAGAGGGATTGTTTTTAAGCTCTGGAGTAGTAAAAAATCCCGCTTACACCATGGAGAAAATGTGTGAGACGCTTGCCTTGCTGCGTTACAAATATAAATTTAATGGATACATTCATGTAAAATCCATTCCCGGAGCACCAGAGGAGTTGCTGGGAACTGCGGGTTATCTGGCAGACCGCATCAGCATTAATATGGAATTGTGTCAGAAAGAAAGTCTGGAAAAACTGGCACCAAATAAAAGTGTTCAGACTATTATGGAACCTATGAAGATGGTTAGTGATACAATTGCGGTACATCGATTAGCCATTGGAAAGGATGCCAGAATGGAGCGAAGTCAGGTAAATCAATATCTTCCTAAAAGCATTTTTTTTCAGTCCGAAAAAGATAAAATTGCATCTGTGGATAAAAAACTTCTGATCAATATGTTGCCACAGGAAAAGAAAAGGAATGCCCTAAATTCTTCTGTGGTAGATAAGTTTTTACCGCTTGGAGGAACGTATCCTGCTAAAAACAGAGCCTTTGCGCCTGCAGGGCAGAGTACCCAGATGATTGTGGGAGCTACGCCAGAAACAGACTATCATTTATTACAGACCACGCAGGAACTGTATCGAAGATTTGACTTAAAACGTGTGTTTTATTCGGCATACATTCCTATCAATGAAGATAAGGACTTGCCAGACCTTGGAACAGCGCCACCATTGTTAAGAGAGCATCGGTTATATCAGGCGGATTGGCTGCTTCGTTTTTATGGGTTTCATGCACAGGAATTATTAAGTGAGGAAAGACCAAATTTCAATGAAAAACTAGATCCAAAGTGTGATTGGGCAGTCAGACATTTGGAAGAATTTCCCGTAGAAGTACAGACGGCATCTTATGATAAGATTCTTCGTATACCTGGGGTAGGACCAAAGTCAGCACGCAGGATCATGCAGGCAAGAAGATATGGAAAATTAGATTTCTCGGCATTGAAAAAGATGGGTGTAGTATTGAAACGGGCACATTATTTTATCACTTGTAATGGAAAAATGATGTATCATACGCCCATAGAGGAAACGTATATTACCCATCAATTAGAGGATACAGGGAGGAAAGAAAACTGGCAGATACAACATGAGAATACGGTCAGACAGATGTCTTTGTTTACCGATTTTCATTTGCAGCAGTCTTAAGAAGAATGTATAAGTTGGAGGTGATCCTGTGACTGTATTTACCTGTGGTTCAGATATCGAATCTATATTTACCTGTATCTATGATGCATGGGCTTGGGCATTGCAGTATGGACATGAAAATTTGCGATTAGAGCGAGAACCAATTTTGCAAAGCAGTCTTTTTGATACCTATGTTCATGTGGAACCAGACAGGGAAAAGGCAGAAAAGGTGGCGCGCTCTATACGAAATAAAATATCTTTTCAGGCATATATTCATATTTTTTATGGTTGCTTATATGCAGAGGATGTGTTAGACAGTATGTATCAATATTTGCGTATCGGTTTTCGGGTAGGAAAAAACATAGAACATATGCTTACCGAGCCAGCGGTAATGCGGATGATGGAGGTACGCAGAAGAGTTGGAAATGAGATACACTATTTTCGAGAGTTTGTACGTTTTCAATGTATCGATGAAAAAGTTCTGGTAAGCCATATTGAGCCAAAAAATAATGTACTATATGAGGTAGCAAGACATTTTTCAGATCGAATGCCATCTGAATATTGGATTTTGGTTGATGATAGAAGGAAAATTGCAGTTGTACATGAACCAAAAGAAGAAATGTATATACAACAGTTGGAAGAAGAACAGTATAAAAAACTGCGACAGACAGAGAAAGTACAAGATGAATTTACGGAGCTTTGGAAGATATTTTTTGATACGATTGGAATTAAAGAACGGGAAAATAGAACATGTCAAAGAAATCTATTTCCGATTTGGATGAGAAAACATGTAACGGAGTTTATGGAAGGGAAAATAGATGAATAGAATACAGCAACAATTATTAGAATTAAAAGATAATTCCTATAAGGAATTTCATGCAAAGTTAATTCCTACGGTGGAGAAAGCTAAGATTATAGGAGTGCGGACACCAGTGCTTCGCAAGTATGCAAAAGAACTTTTAAAACAGGCAAAAACAGATGAAAAAGTGAAAGAAGAAGTGGAACAGTTTATGGAACAACTCCCTCATATATATTATGAAGAAAATAACCTGCATGGATTGTTGATAGAGGGGATAAAAGAGTATGAAGAATGTGTACAAAAATTAGATAGTTTTCTGCCTTATGTGGATAACTGGGCAACTTGCGATCTTTTGTCCATGAAACTATTTAAGAAATATCCGCAACCTATACTGGAAAAGGTGAAACAATGGATGGCATCTAAGCATACCTATACAGTCCGATTTGGGATTGAAACATTAATGCGCTATTATTTGGAAGAACAATTTAAGCCAGAGTATTTGCAATGGGTGGCAGCAGTCGATTCAGAGGAATATTATGTAAAGATGATGGTGGCATGGTATTTTGCTACGGCACTTGCGAAGCAGTATGAAGCGACGCTTCCTTATTTAGAAAAAGGACTTCTTCCTACTTGGAATCATAACAAAACAATACAAAAGGCAGTAGAAAGTTATCGGATTACACCAGAACAAAAGCAATATCTTAGGACATTAAAACGAAAATAAGTAGAAAAGGTTAGTCTTGTCTATTTATTGAGTATTATCAAATGTGAAAAGCGACAGAGAGATATTGGTATTTTTAGGAAAGTTATTTCGTGGGGTCTTTACTATAGTGTGTGTACCGCATCCTTTGAACCATAATTAAATTTTTGATGAGAAGTAATAGGGATACACTTTTTTCTTGATTGTAGTGAAAGATAGTGATAGGATAGATATATTAGCGTGACTAATTAGGAAAGTTACGATGCAATAAGTATAGGGGGATTCGGAATGGCAGAGAAAACAAAAAGCGTTGCAACGGATGAAAAAATAAAAGATACAGTAGTATCGTCAGAGGAGACAATGGAGGAAAATAAGGCAACGAAAACAGCCGGGAGTACCGGGACAAAGAAACAGGCTACTGCCGCATCGGAAAAGAAAACGTCATCAGCAAAAAAGGTGTCAACTAAAGCAACCGAGGAAAAAGTGCAAGATGAGACGGATAAGGATAAAATAGAAGAGAAAACAACAATCAAAAGAAAAACAACAAAGACAGCCGCAAAAGAGGCGGATGAGGCTAAGGCAGATAAAAAGACAACGACGAGAAAGACTACAAAGAAAGCCACGACAACAACAAGGAAGAAAACAACCAAAAAAGAGGAACCAGAAAAAGAAAGTAGCACAAAAAAAGTAACCGTAAAGAAGGAAAATCCGAAAGAAGAAAGCAGTCAAAAAAAGACGGCAACAAAGAAAGAAAACGCAGAAGAAAAAAATACAAGAAAGAGTACAACAAGAAGTACGGCAAGAAAAAAAACAACAGAAAAAGAAGAAGAGAAGAAAGTTTCTGTATCTGATGGAAAAGAAAAGGAAGTATCAGAAGAGAAAGCAGGAAAGCAGGCTGCACCGAAAAAATCAGAAGAAATGATGCAGGAGGAGCAGAAAATGGAAGAAAAAGTGGAAGAACCGATTTATAGAAAAAAAATATTGTTTGTTGGTTCAGAATGTTATCCATTTGTAAAGACAGGTGGTTTAGGTGATGTTATGTATGCATTGCCAAAAGCACTGAATAAGGTAGGATGTGATGCTAGGGTAATCTTACCAAAATATCGTTGTATTCCATGGGAGTATCAGGAAAAGATGGAATATATTCATAATTTTTACATGGACTTGAGACGTGATGGAAAAAATTATTATGTAGGTGTTTTCAAATATGAAATGGATGGCGTAACTTACTACTTTGTCGACAATGAAGAATTGTTCAGTGAAGGAAATCCATATACAAGCATACCAAACGATGTCGTAAAGTTTACTTATTTTTGTAAGGCAGCGTTAGCAGTCTTGCCAATTGTTGATTTTATACCAGACATCATTCATTGCCATGATTGGCAGGCAAGTCTTGTGCCAATTTATTTGCGTACATTATTTTCGAATACAGAGACTTGTAGAAGAGCACAGACGATTATGACAATCCACAATCTAAAATTCCAGGGTGTATGCAATTTGGAGACACTTCGTTTTTGGAGCGGACTTCCAGATGATGTATTTACAGATGGCGTATTAAAAGATGGAATCGATGCGAATATGTTAAAGGGTGGTTTGACCTATGCCAATAAAATTTCAACTGTAAGTAATACTTATGCTGGCGAGATTAAGACTGCCACATATGGAGAACATCTGGATCAACATATTGGGTATCATCATATGAAATTATGCGGTATTGTGAATGGTATTGATTATGATATGTATAATCCAACAACAGATTCCTATATCTATGAAAACTATTCAATTAAGGATGTAATTGAAAAGAAAAAGAAGAATAAGAGAGCACTTCAGGAAGAGTTAGGATTAGAGCAGGATACAGGTAAATTTGTAGTGGGAATTATTTCAAGATTAACAGATCAGAAGGGATTGGATCTGATTAATTTCATAATGAATGCACTTGTAGACCCTTATACACAGGTAGCAGTACTTGGTACAGGTGATCCAAGATACGAAGAGTCTTTCCGCTATTACGAAAATCATTTTAAGGGAAGAGTTTGTTCAAATATTATGTATTCTGAGGAACGTGCTCATAAGATTTATGCTGGTGCAGATGCATTGTTGGTACCATCTCAATTTGAACCATGTGGTTTGACACAGTTGATTGCCATGCATTACGGAACAGTTCCAATTGTTCGTGAAACAGGTGGCTTGAAGGATACGGTACAGGCTTACAATGAATATGAAGAAACAGGAAATGGATTTTCCTTTTATGAGTACAATGCAAACCAGTTGTTAAATATTGTGAATTATGCTAAAACAGTATATTTCACAAGGAGAGAATCTTGGGATGCCATGGTAAAACGTGATATGGAACAGGATGTATCATGGGCAAGATCTGCGACACAATATAAAGCATTGTATGATTCTATGTTAGGTTGGTAAACATAATAATTGGAAGATAGGATATAGCAGCGGATAGGTTCAATTGTTTTCTATTGTTGTGTACATTTGTAAGAAAAAGAAAACGAAGATTGAGGTAGAGGAACGGTTTCCCAAAAGTAGCTAAAATGTTTATTTATTTTGGAGCTTCACCTTAATTGTCGTTTTCTTTTTTTGCAATTCTTAAAATTACATTAGAAACTCCATAATAAGCAATATCCGTATTGCAAAATCGCTTTTTGTGTGCTAAGATAAAGCTGGTTCTTGAAAGAACGCAAAACTAAAATATAAAAGGGAAAAGTGAGGAGAGATTAAAATGAAGAAAAAATGGCTAGCAGGCATTTGTGTTATGACTTGTGTTGCATCTTTATTAGCGCCAGGAAGTATGACTATGCAGGATAAACGTGCAACCAGTAACATTGCATATGCAGAAACTACAAATACACAATATGAAGGTACTTATACGGTACCAGTTACCAGTACGGTAAGTAAAAATGATTCAATTGCATCTATAAAAAAGGTATCTTTCGAAGGAAACATTTCTGATAGCAATACAGAAGATGTTTATTTATTAAATGTGCAGGAATCAGGTGTTAATTTAGAAATTCAGGGAGCTGTAGAAAATTTATCTGCTAGGATGGAATTGCAGACACTGGCAGGAAATACTTTAAAAAGTTGTATATTAAACAGCTATAGTGAGATGATTGATACAACCACTGGTACGAGAGAAGCAGGAATTTATAAATATTATTTAGCAAAGGGACAGTACCTTTGTAAAATAAGTAAAAATTATGGTTCGGGAACACTTGCGTATAAGGTGAATACTTATTCTGTGGATGCATCAGAGGCAAAGGGCATATCCTTTGGCCAAAGGTATATATCTTACGCAGGACATGCAGCACAGTATAAAAAAATAACAGTTAAAGAAGCTGGAAAATTGACAATTAAAAGCAATGAGTATAATAGTTTGTCAGAAGTATATGATACACAGCTTGTAAACACGAACGGGGATTATTTTACTCTTTGTAATGCAAAGAAGAAAGAATTAACTTCAGCATCAAGTAGTACAACAAACAAATGCTATGGAGTGAAAAAGGGAACCTATTATATAAAAATGTCTCGTACATATTACGATTATAGAGTATATTCTGTTTCCTTTAAAAAGGCAGGAACACCAACGAATACAAAGAAGAAAACTGCAAAAACAGTTACGAAAAAGTTGCAAAGCTATGTATTAACTTCTGAAAGTAGTGCAACACAGTGGTACAAATTTACTTTAAAAAAGGCAAAAAGAATGAAATTCTATATAAACAATCAAACAGATGACCGTTTAAGAATAGAAATTCAGAAGAAGGGCGATAGTGCATCTGTATTATATGTGGATAAAAATGACTATACAAATATTCAGCGTACCAATTATGGTAAAGTTACAAAGTGGGAGAAGGGAACCTATTATGTGAAGATTACCAAATATTATACAAGTAATACGGGTGGAATTGTACAGGTGAAATTAAAATAATAGTTAATAAGGTATGTCTATGGTAGACATACCTTATTTTTTCTTTATTACTTGATTTATGTAAGCCTCTATGAACCGTTTACCTGTTGATTGATAGAACTAATTTTTTTATGGAAAAATCTTAATTTGATAGAAAAAGGTACAGCTTATTTTCAATAAAGAGAGAATGGATAGAAGTAACTTTTTCATTTTTGGAAGTGGTTTAATTGCTTATAATTGGCTTTACAAAATAGTGAAAATATGTTATTATATAACATGTTGTTTGCACGCATGGCGGAATTGGCAGACGCGCATGGTTCAGGTCCATGTCCTGTAACAGGGGTGAGGGTTCAAGTCCCTCTGTGTGCACGATTGCATTTTAGAATGTAAAGGATAAGTGAAGACACTATGTGGTGTGAAAAGCTGTAGAGCAGTCTCACCGAACTTATATACAACGGTACCGATGTGCATGTGGTACATTGGTGCTATGTTTAACCATCAATGTATTATAGATACAGAGCAGAACGAGTTGTTATAAGTTTGGTTGGGGCTGTTTTTCTTTTGAAAAAAGTGGAAAACAATTGTGTTTGCTATGAAAATTTCAAAATAAAGGACAGACATTACTAGAACTATATGGATGTGTACCATTACAAGTGTCGAATTGCGAAAATATAGGTTGCTTCTTATGGAATAGTACGATATATAGCAGATTTTGTATTTTGCAAGCACTTGGAAAAAGAAGGGAGAAAGAAACATGAACTGGAAAAAAAATAAAAAAAGTAGAAAGAGTTTGGTGTACAAGTGTATATCTGTTGTGTTAAGTATGAGTTTGCTTGTAGCAATGCCGTTCGAACAAAAAGAAACAAGTTATGCACAAAAAGCAAATTCTGGAATACTATCGATTCAGACAACAGAGGCAAAAACAGGCACAATTAAAAATATTATTTATATGGTCCCAGATGGAGGCGGCTTCCCTTCTTATGACATTGCCACAAAGGTAAAGGAGGCGGGAGGTCTTACTTACCTTTATAAGAACAGCAATTTTAATGGAACAAAACCGACAGAAAATAAAATGTATATGGCGGATTATCTGATTGGTTCCGTAACAACGAAATCTGCAAATAACGCCACAACGGATTCGGCTGCTGCAGGAACCGCATTGGCAACAGGAAAAAAGACAAATAATGATTATACAGGAGTAACATCCGCGAAAAAACCGATTGCAAATCTGACGGAACTGGCACAATTAGAAGGAAAAGCCACTGGTTTGATTGCCACATCCTATAGCTACGATGCGACACCTGCAGCATTTTCGGCTCATGCAAAATCACGTTCTGATAGTGATACTATTATTTCACAGATGTTACATACGGATTTGACGGTTATGCTTGGAGGGGGAATGAGTTACACAGGATATACCAAGAAGGATAACTTAAAAGCAGCGAAAGAACTAGGATATACAGTGGTAAATACGGAAGACCAGCTAAATGCAGCGGCAGCTTCTGCGACAGAAGATACAAAAATTTGGGGAGGTTTTCAGGCTACGAATCATCACATGCCTTATGATATCGGATATGGCAGTTCTTATGATGGTATTGACGATTCCAAAAGACAGGCACCAACGTTAGCAGAGATGACAAAGGCATCCATAGAAGTATTATCAAAAAATTCCAATGGATTTTTCCTTATGGTCGAGGGAAGCAAAGTTGATTATGGAAATCACCATAGAATGATGACAGAATCTGCTGGAGAATACATTGCGTTTGACGAAGCCTTTAAAGTGGCAGTAGATTATGCAAAGGAACATAAAGACACTGTTGTTGTGGTAGTGCCGGATCATAATACTGGATTGAATACAACACCGAATGCAGAAAATATGCAAAAGGTAGTTAAAATGATTCAAAATGGGGAAAGCACAAAAAATGCGACATCATTACTAGATTTTTCCAGTTATGCAGGAGAGGGTGACAGTGCGCATACAGGAATGAATGTGGGGATATGGATGTATGTCCCAGATGGGGTAGATCGATTAAAAGGAACTGCGACTACTGCCATTACAGATAGCAGTAAACGAGAAGCGTATACCATTGATAATACACAGGTTGCACCATATCTGGCTTCTTTGTGGGGAGATAAAACGCTGAATGATGCAACGAACGAATTGTATATAGATGCATCTGATTATGGAACCTATACGAATGGTGAATTTCAATTTACGGGAAAAAATGCGAGTGTGACGATTAACACAGATAAAGCTACGATTGAAGGAAAAGATATAGAATTAGCTGGAAAATTATCGATTTATGAAGATGGACATTGTTATGTACCAAAGGAAATTTTGCAAAGATTGAACATTTCTGTGGGGCAGGAGAATGAAAAGAAATTACAGGGAACAGGAACGCAAGAGGACCCTTATGTGATTGCAAATGAAGCTAACTTCTTAGAATTTACCAATACAATGAAAAATGGGGAAAGTTATGCTGGTAAATATATCAAACAAACGGCAAATATTGATATGGAAGGCATCTCTGATTATGCAGGAATCGCAGGAAATGATGCGAATATGATTTTCAAAGGTAGTTATGATGGACAGGGGCATTCTATAAATGTGAATATCAAAGCGGAGAATGAACAGGGAATTTCTATTTTCCCATATACGTCAGGAGTAATCAAAAATCTGGGAACTACCGGAAGTATCACAAATACAGCGGCGGATAACGGATGTGCAGGGATTGCCCGCTCAATCCGAAAGGGTGGAACCATTGTAAACTGCTGGTCAACAGTAGATTTGAATGCAACAAAGGATGCGGCAGGAATTGCTTGGACTATTAAAGACGGTGCCACCATGTATAATTGCTTTTACAAAGGCAAAATCATTACAAAAAATAACTATGGTGTAGGAATTGTAAATGGAACGGTAGAAAATTGTTTCTATCAAATGGAGCAGGGTAGTACAGCCGTAAGTATAAGTACCACAAATAAAGCAGGTGGAAAGGAAACGGATACATTTTCGGCACAGGCATTAAATGGATACCAGAAAGATGCTGTGGATAAATTAGATATTTTAAAGGATACAGAACAATTATGTAAATTTGTAGAGTATCCTGGTTATACATTTGCATTTGCAGGAAGTGTTGCAGGACTTAAAGAAATAACGTATACATATACTTGCAAAGATGGAGAGAAGAAGACCAATTCTGTAAAGAATTTCTCTAGTGATGTAACTGGATATAGTGAGATTATTGGAGATGAAATGAATCCGCATCTTCCGATTGAGATTAGCGGAAAACCAGTGCTGTCAGATGGAGAAGAAATTGTAACAGGTGGAACGACAAAACTTGATACAAAGGGATGTGGAAATGGAGAAATTACAGTTACGGCAACCGTAAAAAATGCATATTATGAGACAAAAAGTGTTACCCGATATAGCATCCTGTTTAGTGGACCAGGAGCCACCGAGGAAACAGCAAAACCAGATCTTACAGCGACACCTATTGTGCAAACCAGTGAACCGGCAACGAGTATACCAACACAGACACCAGAAAATACCAAGGTACCTGTTATAGAAATTACGGTAGCACCAACTACGGTGCCAACGGAACCAGCGAGTGAACAAAATACGCCATTGCCAACGCAGGATGTAGAAAAGGATACAAAACCAGTACCGAGTGCGGACATAGATCAGGGACAAACAGTGGCACCGAAGGATACCGATATACCAAGTGTTACAACGATGCCTTCTATTACTGCAACACCAGAGATAAAAAAACAGGAAATTAACAAAAGTACAATATTAAATGTAAAGAAAAGCTATGTTTATACAGGAAATAGCATAAAGCCTGTTCCTGTAGTGACGATAAATCGTTATGTATTGCTTCCTAAAGTGGATTATACCTTATCCTACTCTGGCAATATTAATGCAGGAATAGCTAAGATAACGATAAAAGGAAAAGGAGAATACATAGGCAGTAAAGTTGTAACATTTCGAATTACACCAAAGAGTGTAAAACAATTGAAATTTACAAAAATAAAGAAACAAAGATATACAGGAAAAGCAATAAAGCCAAACGTTTCCGCTAAATATGGCAAAAGAAAACTGAAAAGAAAAAAAGACTTTACTATCGTTTATCGAAAAAATAGAAAGAAAGGAACTGCCATCGTATATGTCAAAGGAAGGGGTAATTATACAGGAACAAAGCGATTAACCTTTCAAATTAAATAAGGGTATATGTATCATCTAATATTATGCATGGGGCAAAAAAGAACTGTCTAAATTAAGGCAGTTCTTTTTTTATGGCATTGTTCTATTTATGGGAGAGTTTCTTAACAGAGAAATGGAACTTTGTTTCTATCAGTTGAATGAGTAGTTAGCTGTTAGTGGGGAGTATAAGGCTACCTAATAGAATTAAGTTTGTGTATCTCATATATAGGTTGATTTTGGTGCCTAATTAATTGTATGAAATAAATAAAAAATAGACATGGTTAAAAGAGTAATTGTTAGTATTGCTGAAAATATTTTGTAAAAATAAGAAAAAGCAAATAAAAGAGATAATGATATACATATTGCACTAAAAATCAAGGATTTTGTCTTTGGAAAATTGTTTGTATTGCATATAAAAATTACGTTTATGACCTCAAACCCTACGTTTACGACCAAAATGAAAAAAAGGGAGATTGTTGTGGTATAATGTCGTTTGCATTTAGAAAAAAATATTTGAAAAAAAGGAGAAAGGGTAAATATGCAGAATCTAGTAATAAAAAACGAATTAAAATATTATGAATTTCACAAGAAAAGAAATCATAACAAGCATCAGAAAAGGAATTCAAGTAGGGGATATACTGATAATACGTTGTTAGTTAGTCCAATTCCATATAGTGCTAAAGCTACTAAGACTCAACAATTTAAAAATAATCAAGAGATACAATCTGCATTAGCAGGTATGGATTTCTATTCGGGACCGTCAGATGGTTATTTGAATTCAGATTTAAGTAAAAAGGCAATTAAGAATTTTCAAAGAGTGTATGGTTTAGATGCAAGTGGGAAGATGGATGAAGAAACAAAAAACAAATTGTCTGTTGTGTCAAGGTTTAGAAATAAATGCGCATCAAGTGAAAATTTCAAGAAATTGTGTAATGAGCTTAATTTTGATTATAAACAAAAATTGGCATTTTTAGATACATGGGTATTTTTAAGAAAATCAATGGGATTAAATACAAATCAGGCTGCTGGAGTCGCAGGAAATATATTTGCAGAATCTGCATTTTCATCTGATAATGCACAAGATAACAAATATCCTGGAATTCATAATGCAGATTATAAATATAAAACTGATGATGGGATTGGATACGGTCTTATTCAATGGACATTCGAAAATAGGAAGATTGGATTGAAAAAGGTGGCAGATAAGATGAATATTAGTGTTTCTAATATTAATGCTCAATTATGTTTTTTTAAAAAAGAAATGAAAAATAGTTATAAAAAGGAATGGAATAAGATTAAGGATGTGTCAACGTATGGTGAGGCAAGTGATTTATTTTTAGAGAAGATAGAAAAACCTAAAAGTAAAAATTATGCTGTGCGCCGAAAGTATGCGAAAAGTATTTATAATAATATGAAAAAATATTAGAATAAAAAATATTCCAGTCTTAGAAGGATGTGTAAATATGAGAAAATCTTTTTATAGAATAGTTATAGTATGCGTAACGTGCATTTTATTGAATGGATGCGGTACAACTGCGGTTAAGGATAAGCATAAAACAGGAAAGGAGGTTAGGGAGGATAGTGTGACGGAAACACTATATAACAATTTGCCAGATGAAATTGTAGATATTTTATCGAATAATGCGAAATTTATTGATGTGAAAAGTAAAAAGTCTGCAACGGTAAATACATTGGAATTGAAGGATACCAACGAAGAAATTGTTTTTGGAAAGCAATATTGGAAAAGTTATATTATATGTGATTTGGATGATGATAAAGAACAAGAGTTAATAGTAAAAATGGAAAAACCTTCGGAGGATAGTTATCTGGATTGCATTTATATTTTTGATAAGCAAGACAAAAATGTTTATGCATATTTATATTCCAATAGAGATATTTGTCATGTATATCAGAATGGAATTTTAGAAGGAACAAGTGGGGCGGCAGATGTGATGTATTACAAAGTAGCATTTAACAGGGAAAAAAGAAGTGAAGATATAGTAGCACAAAGTATTGGAGACATTACGAGATGTACATATAAAATAAATAAGAAGAATGTTTCAGAAGAGAAATTTTATAGATATATTTCGAAGTTTTCAGATGAAAAATCAATAAAATGGTCTGATTTAAGTGGATTTTAGTTGTAATTATATCCGTGTAGCAAAACTGTGATAGTAAGAAGAATGTATGGAGTGTTGTATATTTGCTGGAGATATGTTGATGTTGGGAGTTTTCATAACATTAGTTCTCCTAAATAAAAAGTATCTTAATAAGTTGAAACATTATAAAGGAAGGAAAAGAAAACATGAAGAAAAGTACCCTATTATTAACTGGAGTATTAATTTGTGCATCTATTTTTTGTGGCTGTGGGGCGAAAGATAAAACCAGTGAAAATAATGAAAAAAATGCAACAATAAAAACGGAAGTTACGAATATTCCTGCAACAGAGAAGGTTCAGGAAACAGAAAAGCCTGTAGATATAAAGAAGAATACGTTGTATTTTTCTTGCAAGACAAATAAGAAAAATACGCCAGGGAGCATTCCCGCAAATGAAGCGGAAGGAGAACAAATGGATTGTTTCTTTGTATCAGGTGATTACCTATTTCTTGATGATACCGTGGGAAATCGTATTCTGGTTTACAAAGATTTTGCATATGACCATGAAATTCCACTATCAGAAAATCAGGACGTACAGGATATGTTTTATGATGCGGAAAAGAATGTCTTAAAAACTGTATATGAAAATAGAAATTATACGGATGCAACCCATTATTTTTATATGGAAATTTCTGTAGATGATGGCAACACTACAACAGACAAAGAAATTAGCAATGCGGACAAAGTATTGCTAGAGTATTATTTTGATGTGTCTGGAAATTTGAATACAGATTATGATGGTGATAAGAGCACAGAGGAAGAAGTATCTTTTTTTAAGATATTAAATAAAATTTTTCCAAGTAGCGTTGGTTGGGAATACTGCTATCGAAATCCAGATACAGGGACATCTATTTATTCTATATATGATAATGTAGATGGAAATGATAGAACTTCGATTCTTCAAGTAGAAAATGGAAAGGCAACCAAATATGCAGTTCCAATGCAGCGTTTTGTAGATGGAGAAAGCCTAAAAAAAATAGATGAAATTTTGTATGAATTGGTGCAAAGCGAAGATAAAATTGAAATCTATATGTTGGCGGAAAAAGACTTTTCTAAAAATAAGCTGAAGGGTTATATTACGGAAATAGAATAAAACTGTTTTAGAATAAATAATTAAAAGGTGCCTGACACCAGGGGATTTTGGAAAAGAAATGATAGAATAAAATTGTCTAACAGAAGAAAGAGCTTGTCTATAAAATAGATGGAAATGAGAAGAGAGTGAAAGTGGTGCGGATAAAACACTTTTTACAAAACGAGCCTCGTTAGTGACAGCTTTGGTTACGATGGTAGTTATTTCATCAGCTAATTATTGCAGGTGTATGTGGTATCAGCTGAAAGAACCAGAGGGTCTGGATGAGTTTGTAAATAGAAAAAAACAGTGTGCAATAAAGTATATAATTAAGAAGAGAGGAATTTATATGTGGAATATAAAAGGGAAAATTGGTGTATTTATGGCATTGAGCATGTTTTGTGGATTATTTGGCAATTTGTATGTGGATAATACTATGGCATATGCATTAAATAATAAGAAGTATAGTACAAATAAGTATGTGGGAAATTCGTTGAATCACAATGAAAAAATGTTATTGGGAATAATATCACGGGAAGATAAAGAGAAAATATGTAAAAGAATAGAGCATTACTATTCTGTGTTATACGAGGGGTTGCACACAGGAACACAGGGGGATATTACTGAAGATTTTTATGATGAAAAGAGCCATGTTGTAGAAAATGAAATGAACAAAAATGATATTGATATAGCAATTATCACCAATGAATTACTTGATTGGTATAAATTACATTTTAATTATTTAAATTTTGAAGAAAGCAACGGGGATATTATAGTAAATGTTGAAGTAAAATCAGAATTTCATTATCAATCTGCTCCTAATGATGTGGATTCTAGCAAAAAAGATACATACAAGATATGTTTAACCGAGTTAAATAATGAATGGAAAATAAAGAATATAGATTCAGAAACGGATTTACAGTATTTGCAACTAGATAAAGAATTTGAGTATTCTGATATGGAAGATAATACGGTTACTGAAAGTGAAATAAAAAAGTATGCGCAACAGCGATTGATACTGTAGAAAGTTTTTTAAAAGTAACAAGAAATAGTAGTGATAATGTAAAAAGTGAAGTGTCAACTAGGGTAGTCGCTGAAAAATTAACTTCGCGTTCTTATAATTCTACAAATGGTGTAAAGTATGCACGTTTATATGCCCTACAGAATAACCCGAAAAATTTGGTGTTTGCTAGAGCAAGTTTAGATTGTACTAATTTTGTTTCTCAATGTGTATGGGCCGCATATGGTGGATGGAAAATAGATACAGAAAAATTTACAAATGTTAGCATCAATAGAACAAGAGTGGCAAATAAAGAGCGAATGACAAGTTCATGGTACGGGGCAAAATATGGAAAGGGAGATATATCAAACAATTTTTGTGGAGTGACATATTTTTATAATTATGTAACCGATAGTAAAAAATCTTTTGGTCCACAAGGAAAAGGATATGGAAAAGCGAGTACAGATAAATTTGACTTGAGTAAGGTAAGAGTTGGTGATGTAATTCAGTTTTATTTAGCATCATATGGAAATTGGAGGCATTCAACCTATGTGTCATCAGTAACAAAAGTAGGAGCAGATGATTATAAAATTTTCTTATGCACTCATCAAAGTGATCATAAAGATATTTCAATTACAGAATATTTATCAAATTTTGATAAGGCCAGAGGAATTCATTTTGAAAACGGAAAGTTTTCAAGTTAAATAGCTGCTTTATTAAAGTATACAATAGAAAAGACAAAAATATAAAATCAATTATCTAGTTAACTGTATAGATTTTATAGTATGGAAAGGTTGATCGTTTAGCGACTTGGAATAACTGTGCAGAATTTAGTTATGAATAATTTATAAAAAAATTTGGAAAAGAGGTAATTTGTATGAGAAGAAGTAGAATGGTAGCTATAATCCTATGGATCATGTGTATGGTAGTGCAGTGTTCCAGTGCATCCGTTTATGCGATGGATGAATTTTACTCCATAACAAATAATATTGGTTATGATGCTATTTTCTTAGGAAAACTCAAATCGTATGATGGTGAAAATCTTGTACTGGATCAAGTCAACGTATTGTATGATAAGAGTGAAAGATACAAGGATAGAAAGAGTATGGAAAATATAGAAGTATCTTGTTGTCAAAAAGATATGGAAATAGATGGAAATGCTGTAGGGAATTATGTCTTAATTCCAACAGTGCGAAAGAACGGTGAGATGGAAGCAAATGTGCGTATGTCTATGATCGTTTTGTATGACAATCTTAAGGACATTAAAATACAAAAATATTTAATCGGTCGTGAAATGTCTGAAGGTAATAAGGCGCAAATGGAATACTATGTCAATCATGGATGTCAACCGGTAGAGTTTTATTATGAGGATGGGATCGTAAGAAGAAGATCAAATGATGAAATCATTTATCCAACAAAAGTGAATGTTACAAAAGAGCCTGTAAACAAAGAACAGGATAATCAGAAAGGTGTAAAAAAGAAGGGGAAAAAAGAAGTATATATGCAATTTGCATTCTGTGGAGTGTTAGGAGTGCTAGTTGTAGGTTGTATATGTTGTAGGATAAAAAAGTAGATTAAAGGTGCCTTTTATTCTGCAATTAAAGGCACCTTCTAACTTCTAAGACTATTGTGACAGGAAATGTAGAAAAAAGAACCCCATAATTCCCCTCATGAATGAGGGGCTAGGGGAGTTGAATTTTACTAACTAAAAAGAATAGAGATACATCCGTATGTAATTATCCGAAATATGTAAAACAATCTTGTTTTTTACATAAATATCCAAATCCAACTAGTACATATGCAGTAACGAATATCCCCTATTGCTGGGGTGGGTATACATTAGCATTTAAAACTCAAATTGCAAATGGGTACTATGCATCCAATGTTTGTACAAAGTCAGATGGAAATAATGTAGGTTATATTAGTAAAACAGCAGGATTAGATTGTTCTGGCTTTGTAAGCAGAGTATTTAAGTTGGGGAGTCATTATGGGACAAGTCAATTAACCAAATTGAGTTGCTTTACAAAAAGAAGTAAAAATGAAAATGTGAAAAAAAATGATGTATTGATTGCGCCTGGTGTGCATACCTTGATTGTACAAAAGGTGTATACAAAAAAGAATGAAATATATATGGATACAGTGGAGGAAAGTAAGTCGTTTGGTGCAATTGTAAAAAGAACAGGAAGAAGTTTTGCTGATATAAATGACGCGAATGGATCTGGAAAAGTGTGGTCATACAAATATAAATATTTAGAATAAGGAGAAGATGAAATATGAAGAAAAGTACCTTATTATTACTAACTGGAGTATTAATTTGTGCATCTATTTTTTGTGGATGTGGAGCGAAAGATAAAACCAGTGAAAATAATGAAAAAAATGCAACAATAAAAACGGAAGTTACGAATATTCCTGCAACAGAGAAGGTTCAGGAAACAGAAAAGCCTGTAGATATAAAGAAGAATACGTTGTATTTTTCTTGCAAGACAAATAAGAAAAATACGCCAGGGAGCATTCCCGCAAATGAAGCGGAAGGAGAACAAATGGATTGTTTCTTTGTATCAGGTGATTACCTATTTCTTGATGATACCGTGGGAAATCGTATTCTGGTTTACAAAGATTTTGCATATGACCATGAAATTCCACTATCAGAAAATCAGGACGTACAGGATATGTTTTATGATGCGGAAAAGAATGTCTTAAAAACTGTATATGAAAATAGAAATTATACGGATGCAACCCATTATTTTTATATGGAAATTTCTGTAGATGATGGCAACACTACAACAGACAAAGAAATTAGCAATGCGGACAAAGTATTGCTAGAGTATTATTTTGATGTGTCTGGAAATTTGAATACAGATTATGATGGTGATAAGAGCACAGAGGAAGAAGTATCTTTTTTTAAGATATTAAATAAAATTTTTCCAAGTAGCGTTGGTTGGGAATACTGCTATCGAAATCCAGATACAGGGACATCTATTTATTCTATATATGATAATGTAGATGGAAATGATAGAACTTCGATTGTTAGGGTAGAAAATGGAAAGGCAACCAAATATGCAGTTCCAATGTATTGGTTTGTAGATGGAGGAAGCCTAAAAAAAATAGATGGAATTTTGTATGAATTGGTGCGGAGTGAAGATAAAATTGAAATTTATATGTTGGCGGAAAAAGATTTCTCTAAAAATAAGCTGAAGGGGTATATTACGGAAATAGAATAAAACTGTTTTGGAATATGGTCTAAATTGAAAATTTAACGGAATAAAAGCCTCCTGTTTATCATATTTTTATATAAGAGAAAATATGATAAACAGGAGGTAGAATATGAAAGAATGGAAGAAAAAACAATGGTTTCTGTCATATGCTTTTGTAGCAGTTACAGGAACCATTTTTCATTTTATGTACGGATGGTTACAGGAAAATAGAATTGCAGGATATTTTTTTCCTGTGAATGAGTCAACATGGGAACATATGAAGTTAGTGTATTTACCTATGGTTTTGTGTGGATGTATTTTTTTGAAAAAATTTAGCGCACAATGGTTGCTAGGGATTCTGGTAGGGACTTGGTTAATTCCTGTTTTATTTTATACCTATCGAGGTATTTTAGGGTTTGGTATATCGGCTTTTGATATAGGAACTTTTTTTGTAAGTGTCGGCGGTGCATTCTGGATAATGTATCATACACTTGAAACACAGTGGGAAATGAAAGTTAAGAAATGGCTAAGAATATTTGTAATAATACAAGGAATTTTGTTTGTAGTATTTACATATCACCCGTTAAATCTGGGAATTTTTTGGGAACCTTAATGGGGGTGCAAAAGGAGAGCAAAGTAAAAATATAAATTTTGTGTTGAATATATCAGAGAAAACTGATATACTGAAAATGTAGTGATGTTAATAAGATAAAAACAAACTTGAAACAAGAAATATCACTTTGGTTACAAGAAATATATGTATGGTATAAGTTGAAACTGATTTGATATTAACGATTTATGTAATCTACTTGGTTTGTGAAAATGCAACAGTAAAGAAAATATTTACATTACATTGATGAAAAGAATATTGCTAGGAAATCGGAAAGAACAATTAGGAGGATGAAATAATGAGAAACAGTAAATTGGGACAAACAAAAAAAGTTATATATAATGTTTTAGCAGATGGGCAACCACATCGGGTTTCTGATTTTTTTGAAGCTGCATACGAAGAAAAGGTAATTGCAGATATGAATGACCCTACAGTGCGTAATGCAATTTTTCATTTAAAAAGAAAACATAGCAATATTCGATGTGTAAAAGCTGGCGTATACCAGTTGTGTACAAATTCTGAGTTGGCACAGGAAGTGGATGATGCAGTAGAGAAAATTAATCAAGCAATTGCTGAATTAAAATGCTTTCAATGGTTGGATTGCTCGGATGATGAGTTAAAACAGGCGAGAGAGATAAATGGAAAATTGCAGGATTTAGCAAAAAAGATTAGAGCGATTAATAAAAAAAGATAAAAGAATAAAAGATTGCGTATTATAAAAATCAAAATCCGAAAGTAATAGAAAAACTTTCGGATTTTGGTTTAGAAGTAAACGTGTATTCTATATAAATCCGCAGTACGGGGTTTGCGCTACTGCAGAATGCAGCCAGCGAATCAACGTAGTAAAGTCAAAAACCGGAACACCAGTGGCAGCTTGCACCGCATAGGCATAAGGTGGCATATCGCTGCATTCTAAAAGGATGGCACCGGTGTTTGGGGCTTCTTTTAAAATTTCCATTGCTTTTCCGACCACTTCCTGTTGGACCAATCCATTATCAAATACACCACGCCCTTCTGGAATACAGGAAAACTGATCCTCATGACCTAGATCTTTTACAAGCAGACGTTTTTTTAGTTCGGTACAGACACCGCAACTATCTAATAATTGATCTGTAAAGGAATCTTTTTGTGCGGTGAGGACCCCGATTGTCTGGTCTTTTTTTAGAAGGGTTGCAATCCAGGGAAGCTGTACCAGACTGGATAGAGCAACGGGGACAGACAGTTCTTCTGCAATCTTGGCTTGATAATTTCCAAAGAAACCACAGGCACCGCTAATGGCACGTACCCCTTCTTTTTCAAGCTTCTTGCAGGTTTCAAAAACCATTTCATATACTCCATCCGCTGCATCAAACAGGTTTTGACAATCCAAGCCTTCCACTGCCTTTAGTCGGACCGGAAATGGAAAAGTATAGCCATTTACAATATTTCCAGGAACCATAGGATAAAATACATCTTCAATATATACAATCCCAATAGGATAACCCGCAATATTTTGTCCTCGTCGCATTTGTATTGTGACATTGCTGTTGCTAGTATCAAAGTATCCATAACGTCTGTTTGCTTCCATAAACTTCACCCTCCTTTGTAATGGAAAACTTATGCCTGTGCTTTTGCAAAACGTGCAAAATCAAGTTTCGTAATATCAAAATCCGTTGGCTTTCCGCTGATAATCTGTTCCATAAATCGTCCCGTGATAGGAGAGAAGCAGATACCATCTCCTTCGTGTCCGGCCGCAATGTAGTATCCGGGGATACTGTCTACATCGGATACAATTGGCAAATGGTCGGTTACAAATGGCCGTACACCAGAATAAGCACGAATACATTTAATATCGGCTAGTTCTGGGAAGAAACGTAAAGCACGTTCGCTGATTGTTTTTAAAGTTTCGATTTCGGATCGAATATCATAATCACGGAATAAACGGTTTCCACCGACTAACAGGTTGTTGGAAGGGGTGTATTCCAGATTGAATGCAATGTTTTGCTCTTCTACCAGAGGGCTTACCTTTCTCTTGAAGTTAATATTGTCAAATTTACTGAGCATATAACCGTATTCCAAAATCTTATGATTACATAGGCGTTCGGTTTGTTCGGATACCAGGTTAGTACCTTTTCTTGGCTCAATTGGTATTTTAAGTCCGGTTAATTCGCCTACGAATGGAGCCCATGCACCAGCACAATTGACGATACGTTTTGTTTTGATGGTTCCATAATTGGTTTCAATGCTTTCTACTGCATTTGTTTTTGCATCCAGATTGATTTTTGAAATATCACAGTAGGTATACGTTTCTAAGCCATACTTTCTTCCTTCGTGAATAAAAGCGAAGCATAATTTGTATGGACTTACGGCAATGGCACCACTTTCTGGTGTATACAAGGCACCTGCCAAATCTTTTGCAATGTGCGGTTCCATTTTGCAAAGTTCTTCTCTGCCTACCATGCGAAGTTTGTAGCCATCTGCATTTTGTTTTGCACAGTATTCAGAAGCAGCATCAAACTCTGTCTGTGTTTCACAGACATAGAGACATCCTTTTGGAACATATTCAAAGTCATATTCGAACTGTTCGGCGATTTCTGCAAAATAATCAATACTTGCCTGGCCCATTTTGGTATCAATACCAGGCAACTTATCACAAATCAGGGCAACTGCATCACAATGACTGGAAGAACCGCTGGCAATATCGCCACGCTCCAGAATAGCAGTAGAGTATCCCGCTTTTGCCAGGTGATAAGCAACACTGGTACCGATTGCACCGGCACCGATTACGACTACATCATATTCTTTCTTCATCATAATACCTCCCCCTTTGCTAATTCTCCGAAGGTAACAGGTCGAACTGGCGGTCTTGCAGAAGAAGTACCAGCTTCCTTTGGACTAATTCCTAATTCCTGCACCAAAAGCTGTTGTACTAACTTTTCACAGGTACGACCCTGACAAAGACCCATTCCTGCGCGGGTTCTTCGTTTTACACCAACAATGTCTCTTGCACCTTCTCGGATGGCTTCTTTTATTTCTCCAACTGTGACCTCTTCACAGCGACATACAATCATATCATCTGTCAATTCAGCACTCATAGTTCATTCCTCCAATCTATTCTATATGAAAATAGCGTATGGTATCTTGTTTTCTCTGTCTTTGTATAAAAAGCAGTCAAACGGATATTTGCAATCCGTTCTGCTACTTGCTCGTGTTAAATACGTTCTACTGTTCTTACTTCATCTGCAAATTCCTTTGGAATTTCTACTGTTACGACAGGCGTATGATCGTAGGAGGCTGGATTTACGACCTTGACGATTTTGCCTTTACAGACAATTTCTCCTTTTCGATTCATTGCATTTCGTTCTTCTCCAACGACAGGGGTTGGATAATATTCAAAAGGAAAAGCAACGGTTGCAGTAGTATCTGTAAAAGTCTTGTCTACCACGACAATTGCAAGACCGGGACAGCGTGCTACACACATACCACAGCCCACACATTTTTCTCCGATTAAAGTTGGCAGTTTTGTAATGGGTTCACCAATTTTAATTGCACCGAAATGACAGGCTGCTTCACAGGGATTACAGGGGATTTCCTGTACACATTCGATAATTGCTACTGGTCCCTCGGCATAACGCTCATCACTGGGAAGTGTTTGAATGCTTTCTAATTCTTCATATTCTAAATATCCTGTATTGATCAATGCCATAGCTTGTTCCTCCTTACTGAATTGGTGATGGAGTACCAATCCGTTCTTTGTACTCATCCATAACCACTTCTTTTTCTATCATACGTCGTTCTCCAAATGGTCCAAGGCGAAGGGAATGTAGACGATTCCAGATTTCTGCCCGCTTGTCAGATGCTGCGTCAGCAGTGAGAAGTCCTAAATCTTCAGCAGCACTGATACCAGCAATTTTTCCTTCCTCTAAAGCAGTATTAGCTTCTTCTACACCTGTAGTATCGCCTGCAACAAACACACCTTCACAGGAGGTTTCCATCCGTTCGTTGTGCAATGGAATATAACCGCCAAATGGACCATTAAAGGTAAGTTTACAACCGGCCAGTTTTACAAGATCCATAGTAGGTTTTAATCCTGCAGCCAGTGCAATGGTATCACATGCAATGGTTTCCTCTGTTCCTGGAATCGGTTGAAAATGCTCATCTACTTGAGCAATGACACAACCACAGACACAGCCATCCGCTCCCTTTTTCGCTTCTATAATGGTATGCTGCAAACGGATTGGAACGCCTGCACGACGAATTTTAGCAGCATGTACCGCATATCCACCAATTTTTGGTGCGGCTTCGATTAAAGAGACCACATCACAGCCAGCCTGCATAAGCTGATAGGAAACGATCAGTCCTACATTACCAGTGCCAAGCATTACAATCTTTTGTCCCGGTTTTACATGATTTACATTGATCATAGTCTGTGCAGCTCCCGCCCCCATAACACCAGGGGTAGTCCAACCCTTAAATCGGATTGCGTTTTCAGAAGCTCCTGTGGCAATGATGATTTTTTTTGCTTGCATAGTAACCATTTCTTTCTCACCACTGTCCAATCCCTTTTCTATGGCAATTTTATTTCCTGGAAAGATACCGATTACGGTACTTTGCATCCAAATTTCTACATCTGATTCCTCTGCTTCCTTTAAAAGCTGTTTCCCAATATCATAACCTCTGGTACCGGAACGATGGGCACTGGAACCAAAGAATTTATGAATCTGCTTAAATAGTTGTCCTCCAGGCTGCATATTTAAGTCCACAAGAAGAACGGAGGCACCATATTTTCCAGCTTCTATTGAAGCAGCCAATCCGGCAGGACCGGCACCAATTACTAATACATCTTTTTCGAGCATAATCTATTCCCCCTTTGCTAATCCATCTTGTGTTTTGATTACCATACCAGCTTTGACTGGGGTAATACATGTACGAACATTTGCTTTGCCATCTACGACCATCGCACAGTCTGTGCATTGTCCAATTCCGCAAAATAAGCCACGAGGTTCTTTCCTTTTTACTGTGTAACGATTTATTTTGATTCCTGCATTTAGGATTGCAGCCAAGATCGGTTCGCCTTCGTAGGCTTTTATTACCTTGCCATCTACGGTGATTTCTACTTCATCACCGACATGGGTGCAATCCAAAATTACATGATGATCCACTCTTAGGCACATAGCATTTCCTCCTTATGTAAAAAGGACTGGATGGAATTTGAGACCATCCAGCGCCTTTGCTAGTTTATTGTTTAACCGAATTAAGTAGGGAAGCGGATTGCGAATATCCGCTTGACTAAGGTAATCTTCCAAATACCTATTATTCCGTTACGGCAACGAACTCCATCTCTACCAGGCATCCATCTACCATATCTACACACTGTGTACAGCATCTTGCAGGGAAGTTACCTTCTGGGAAGTAAGTCTTATAGACTTCGTTCATTTCTGGAATAAGAGAAATATCCTTAATATAAATGGTAACTTTTCCAATGTCATCCATAGAAGCACCAGCAGCTTCCAAAACAGCCTTAGCATTTTCCATGGTTGCTTTTGTCTGTTCCTTCATACCGCCTGCTACCATTTCACCAGTGACATCGGTTCCAATCTGAGTAGTAAAAATAATATTTCCCATTTTTACGCCTAAAGCGTATGGTCCATGACATTCTCCGCATTTTTCTGATGTAATCTGTGTTCTCATAATATACCTCTTTTCTGCATGGCTTTGTGCTTATGTGATTCATGAAGAGCCATGCGGACATGAATCCAATTGGTTTATTTGTTCTATAAATATGTTCTATTTCTTTTCTGCGTACATTTCCTTAATTGAATCTTCTAAAATAGCAAGTCCTTCGTCCAGTTCTTCCTTTTTGACGTTTAATGGAGTGGCAAAACGCATTCCATTTCCGTGTACACCACAGTTTAAGGTCAGCATATGTCGCTTTAACATCCTTGCCTTGACGTCTACCCAGATATCCTGTGCAGGAGAGCCATCTTCATGGGAAAATTCAATGGCAATCATTAAACCAACTCCACGAACATCGGAAATACAAGGATACTTTTCCATCAAGCCAGTAAGTTTTTCCTTTAGGTAGGCACCCATTTCATTTACATTTTTCAAAAGGCTGCCATCCTTATACTGTTCCAGTACCACACATCCTGCGGCGGCAGCAACCGGATTTCCTCCGAAAGTTGTACCGTGTGTACCAATTGGCCACTTGTCCATGGTTTCAGGAGTAGAAATAACAGCACTCATTGGAAGTCCTCCTGCAATTGCCTTTCCCACAGTCATAATATCAGGAACAACATCAAAATGCTGGCTGGCCCACATTTTACCGGTACGACCAAAGCCCGATTGGATTTCATCAAAAATCAAAAGTATGCCGTACTGCTTGCAAATGTCTGCAACACCCTGTACAAACTTTTTATCCGGCACCACATATCCGCCTTCGCCCATGACTGGTTCCATATAGATACAGGCAACATCTTCCGGCCATACAATATATTGCAATAATTTTTTTAATTCCCATAAGCAATAATCAGCACGTTCTTCTGCGGGCATTCCCTCTGGGCAGAGGTCTTTACTTGGATAGGGAGAAAAATAAACATTTCCCATCAATGGATTATAGTGCTTTCGATATTTTGAATTGGAGCCTGTAATCGAGGTAGCACCAACCGTTCTTCCGTGGAAGGAACCCATAAAGGCGATTACAGCACTTCTGCCCGTATAGGACATAGAAAGTTTTAATGCACTGTCGGTTGCTTCTGCACCACCATTGGTAAAGAAGATAGAGTCTAACCCTTTTGGGGTGACACCGGCAAGCTCCTTGGCAAGTGTTAAGGTGGACTCATAATTTACCAGGTTAAAGGAAGCATTGACTAGATTACCTGCCTGTTCCTGAATTGCTTTCACAATGGGCGGATAATTGTGTCCCATTGCATTTACTGCAATACCCTGTACAAAGTCTAAATATTTGTCTCCGTTTACATCTGTCAAATAACAACCACTGGCAGATTTTGCAACTAAGTTTGTCTGCTTGTAGAAGACAGGACTTAAATATTTTTTATAGTCCTCAAATTTCATTGGCATATGAACCGACCTCCTTTGATGTGTTTTCTGTTTTAAATTTAAGTAATCTCTTCGAGAACCATTCTGTGGTATCTCGTTTGGATGTCCTTATCATACGGCACATTGAGAGATAAGTAAACTTCTAAAAACTAATATTAGATATAAATAAAATGAATATCTGGATTGACAGCAAAAACAAAAATAGGTATGATAGCAACAGAACATGAGGTAAGGATGTGTTGAATATGGATTTTCAAGAATATGAATTGCTACTGGACCTTGCAGAAACAAAAAATATAACAAGAACAGCAGAACGGTTGGGGTATTCTCAGCCAGGAGCTAGTCACATATTAAAAAAAATAGAGGAAGAATTAGGTTTTCCTGTTATTTTTCGAGAGAAATATGGAGTTACACTGACTCCGGCAGCAGAATTGTTACTTCCCACCATGCGGGAATTGATGAGGATACAAGAAAGACTGGAACAAACGATTTATAGTATCAAAGGACTAGAGTATGGAAAGATGACGATTGGAGCCTACTCCAGTGTATCCATACATTTGTTGCCAATGATATTACGGGAATTTAAAGAATTCCACCCTAATCTGATTATCGATATTCGGGAGGGTGGTGCGGAAAATATTTTAAGCTGGATTGACAGCAATGAGATAGATTTTGCTTTTATCAGTCGTCCGTATGCCAGAACAATGGATTTTTTTTCTTATGGGAAAGATCCACTGGTAGCTGTATTGCCAGAAGGATATGCATTAGATCATAAACGAAACTTCCCGATGGAAAGCTTTGAAGGACAGCCCTTTATTCTTTCTGCAGATGGAAATGATTTTGATATTCATAATGCATTAGAGTGTTCGGGAATTACACCAAAATATAATTATTCGGTGTTAGATGACCATACGATTTTATCCATGGTGGAAAACAAATTAGGATTGAGTATACTGACTCAACTAATCTGTACTGGATACCATTATAAGGTGGAATGCATTCCGGTAGATCCGCCTTATTATCGGGATATGGGAATTGGAATGAAAAGTTATAAAAAATTATCTCCAGCAGCAAAAAGTTTTGTAGACTTTGCAATTGCAAGGATTCCAAAGATTTGGAATGAAGTATTGGGAGAATTGTAATGGGATAGCTTTAAGTATAGAAAAAACAGAGATGGAGAGGGGAAAATTACCAAAAAAAACGTATTGACAGCAAAAATAAACCATGCTATATTGAATGCATTCAAGGACAACTGGTTAGACCAGTTAGATTGATTCGTTAGCAAGGGCGCTATTCTTCTAGTGAAGATAGCGTCCTTTTTGCTTTTTAATCGAATCAAGTAAGTCCCCTGCTTCAATTGCGAATATCCGCTTGACAACAGGAATTTTGAAAAAGCAGATGTATTATCCCAATTCCTTCTCGGAGAGAAGGCGAAACAGATTGGAGGAATGTAAGATGCCAGAAGAGAGAATGTTATCCATTAAAAACGTGTATAAGCATTTTGGAGACAACAACGTGTTGAATGGTGTGAACATTGAAGTGAATAAAGGAGAAGTGGTTGTAATCCTGGGACCAAGTGGTTCTGGAAAAACGACGATGCTTCGCTGTATTAACTTCTTGGAACAGGCCAATGAAGGCAGTATTACTGTAAATGCTTATACAGTAGGTGCAAAAGAGAAGAGTAAAAAGAAAATTAGAAATTTACGAAGAAAAACAGCTATGGTATTTCAGCAATACAATCTGTTTCGTAATCGAACAGCAGTAGAAAATGTTATGGAAGGTCTTGTTGTTGTAAAGAAGATGCATAAGGAGGAAGCTAGAAAAAAAGCGGAAAAGGCTTTAGCAGATGTTGGTCTTTTAGAAAAGAAGGATTTTTATCCATCGCAGTTATCTGGTGGACAGCAACAACGAGTAGGAATTGCCAGAGCGTTGGTGATGGAACCGGATTTGTTACTATTTGATGAGCCTACTTCAGCGCTTGATCCAGAATTGGTTGGGGAGGTGCTTTCTTGTATTCGTAAAGTTGCAAAGACAGGAATTACTATGATGATTGTAACGCATGAAATTGCATTTGCAAAGGAAGCTGCAACCCGCGTAATCTTTATGGAAGGTGGGGTAGTGGTAGAGGATGGAACTCCAGAGGAGGTAATTGATCATCCAAAAACAGAACGTACACAGGAATTTTTAGCACGTATTAATGCTTAAACAAAAGGAGGATACGCTTATGAGAAAAAGGGTGTTTGTAAGAAAAGCGATAACTACATTTTTAGTGATGGCAATGGTGATTGGTTGTTTATCAGGTTGCGGAAAAGGAAGTGGTAACGATAGTTCTACGGGGTCAAAATCTTCTTCCAAGAGTATTGCAGGCTTAAAGGATAATGGAGACGGAACGTATACCGTAACGGTTGCTGTCTTAGACGCAATGGCACCTTATACATATACCGATGAAAAAGGACAGTTCCAAGGTTATGATTATGAATATATGAAGGCGTTGGATGAAAAGCTGGAAGATTATAAGTTTGAATATGTAGCTGCCAGTGCAGATGCGGCACCTGCAGCAATCCAGGCAGGAACCTATGCAATGTCTGTTTCTGCACACTTTGTTACACCTGCAAGAGCAGAAAATTATTTGTTAAGTATTCCAGAAAGTTATTATCCGATCAACTTGATTTCCAGAAAAGAGGATAGCTTTACAAAGTTTGAAGATTTGGATGGAAAGTCATTAGTTCCAAACCCACCAAATGATGGATTGTCAGTTGCACTTAGTGATATGGCAAAACAATATCCGGATGTAAAGTATAAACAAGATCCTACATCCGAGTATATTCCTTACTTGGATGGAGTACAAGCGGTCATCAAGGGACAGTATGACTGTTGGTTTGGGGGAGAATCTATGTATAAGGACTTGCTTAACTCAAAACCAGAGTTAAAGGATACCACATTTTGTTCGGATCCAATTACAGCAGCAGCCTGTGTTTGTGTAATCAATAAGTCATTGACAGATTTTAGAGAGGCAGTAAATGAAGCAACCGTAGAATTATATAAGGATGGAACTTTAAAGAAGTTATCAGAAGAGTATCTGGGTGCAGATTACTTTGAGACAGCGAAGGATACGGATTCTTTGTTTGACTATGATGGTTATACAGCCGAGAATGCCAATTGGTATGAGAAGTAGAAAAGTTTGATTGCCTGCCTGGAACACTTGTGTTTCAGGTAGGGGATATGCGGAGGTGAGATTATGAAAAAGTCTTTGGAAATTGTATGGAAGTATTTGCCGGCTTTGTTGGAATCTTTGCCGACAACACTTTATATGTTAGTAATATCTGTTTTCATTGCTGCAATATTAGGCTTTTTTCTCGCATGGGCAAAGATTGGAAAAAATCCGTTGTTAAAAGGACTATCCAGTGTTTTTATATCTTTTATGCGAGGAACGCCGATGATGGTACAGCTTTTGTTAATTTTTATATGGATACCCCTTATTTGCAATGACAATGGCATAAGTACGAATACATGGGATCCCATCATTTATGCTTTAATTTCTTTTTCCTTAAATATGGCAGCGTTTTTTGCAGAAATCTTTCGCTCCGCATATATTGCTTTGGATTATAAGCAGATTGAAGCAGCACAGAGTTTGGGAATGGGACCGTTACAGACTTTTCGAAGAGTTATATTGCCGCAGGGAGCGGCCAGTGCCTTGCCTAATCTTACAAATATGTCTTTGGAACTTATGAAAAATACTTCTATTGCAGCGGTAATTGGAGTCTATGATATTCTGGGAAAGGCACAGCAATTGGTAAAAAACAATTATGGAGTTGGACAGTTAGAACTGTACATAACAGCAGGAGTGATTTTCTGGATTATGGGATTACTTATTTTATTTGTTTCCAATTTGGTAACGAGAAGGCTCAATAAAGGAAATCCCGCAATGCAAACAAAGAAACTTTTTGCAGCAAAAGGATAGGAGGTGTGACTTATGGAAGTATATAGAACTTGTTTGGAAAAAGTATTAGCTGGAGTTCCGACTACGTTAAGTTTGACATTGTGGTCTGTATTGCTGGCTTTACTTCTAGGAATTTTGTTAAGCTTTGGTGTGTTGAGTAAATGGACCCCGGTTCGAATGCTTTTTTCTGTGTTATGTTCGTTTTTAAAAGGAATCCCTATTTTGATTTTCTTATATGTGTTCCATACGGCTATTGATGGAATTATGGGAGGTATCGATCATTTATTTGCATTTTATACCTATGATATTCGGAAACCACCGACCTATATCTTTGCAGTATTTGCGTTGGCATTATCCTATGCACCATATATGTGTGACATGATTACCACAGCATTACATACCATTCCGAAGGGACAATGGGAAGCTTGCGATGCAGGTGGATTTACGGCATGGCAGAAGATGACTAGAATTATTATTCCACAATGTGTAGTAATTGCCATACCAAACTTTGGAAATCATTTTGTAAACTTATTAAAGGCAAGTTCTCTCGCTTGTATGGTAACTATCATGGAAATGATGGGAGAAGCAAGAAACTATGCTACTATGAGTCAGAGATTTTTAGAATGCTATATTGTTTGTGCAATTTGTTACTGGGTTATTTTTATTGTTTTTGAGCAAGCATTTCGTCTATTGGAGAAGAGGGCTGGAAGATATTTGCAACCTGGTGTTCCAATTGCAAGAAGACGAAGAAAGTTGTTTCATATGACAAATGCACAGGAAGGAATATATGAGGAGGTAAAATAGATGAGAACGGAATTTGAGTTTTATTCTCCAATCAAGATTGTGACAGGAGTTGGAGAAAGTCAGAAATTAAATAAATGGGTAGAACTGTTTCAGGCAAATCTTGTACTGGTCATTGTAGATGGTGTTGTTGCAAAAACAGATGCGTTTTTGGCAATGACAGAATCTATGAAGGAGCAGGGAATTTCATTCGATATTTTTTCAGATACCATACCGGAACCTCCTATGGAATTGATTGATAATTTGGCAGCCCAGGTGAGAGAAAAAGCATATGATCTGGTCATTGCAGTGGGTGGTGGAAGTCCAATGGATACCGCTAAGGCAGTATGTATGTTAAAAAATAATGAAGGCAGAATAAAGGAATATCTTTTTGGAGGGTCCAAAACACCAAAATACCCTTCCGTACCATTAATTTGTATTCCAACCACAGCAGGAAGTGGATCGGAGGTGTCCTGTGCCAGCGTAATTGAAGATACAGAGGAACATATCAAACTCTCCTGTACACATCCTAATTTATATGCCAAAGTGGCAATTTTAGATCCGTTGATGCAAAAAGGAATGCCCGCATCTGTAACGGCAGGAACCGGGATGGATGCCATGACCCATGCGATTGAATCCTATACTTCAAAAAATTCCAGTGTATTTACGGAAATGTATGCAAGAAAAGCTATTGCAATTATCGCAAAGCATTTGCCAATTGCCGTAAAAGAACCGGAAAATCTGGAAAGTCGCATGATGATGGCACAGGCAAGCACAATGGCAGCCATAACCATGGCAAATGGAGGATTAGGGGCGGTACATGGAATCTCCCAGTCTATGGGAGGCGTGGCACATACGCCACATGGTATTACCAATGCAATCCTGTTACCAAAGGTTATGAAGTATAACTATAAGGGTGATATGGAAAAATTTGCAGATATTGCGGCTTTGTTGGGTGTGGATACCAGTGAGATGACTACGGAAGAGGCGGCACAGGCAGCAGGTGAAAAAATAGCAGAAATCAATGCGGAAATTGGCATCCCAGATAATATTACCAGCCTTAAAGTCACAAAGGATATGTTCCCGGAAATTGTAAAGGGTACTATGGGGTATCGGTTGCTTTGGATGAATCCAATTCCATTCACAGAAGAACTGGGATATAAAATTTTAGAAGAAAGTTTGTAAAAGACATCGAAAATATGCCTTGTGTTGCTATGTAAGTTGTGTACAAAAAGTTTCAAAGTAAATTGAGTTTCGCAATCAGAAATTATCATATGAAAAAGGAGGAATTGGGATGGAGAAGAGATACATTATTACGATTTCCAGAGAATTTGGAAGTTTGGGACGTCCCATTGCAAAGCGTCTGGCTGAACTTTTGGGAATTGAATTTTATGATAGAGACATTGTAGAAAAAACGGCACAGAATTTAGGACTTCCAGTATCGGTGATTAAAGACAAGGAAGAAAGTGCAAGAAACCGTTTCTTTAATATGAGTTATCCTTTGGGAAATGAGGCTACGGAGCAGCAGGATCAGATATTCCATGAGCAGACCAGAATTATCCGTGAAGTGGCAGACAAGAGTTCTTGTATTATTGTGGGACGTTGTGGAGATTATGTGTTTGAAAATGAAAAGAATTGCCTGCGGGTTCATATTTATGCACCGTATGAGGCAAGATATCGCAATTGTGTGGATATTCTTCGCATGGATCAGGAGGCAGCCAAAAGAACAATAAAGAAAGTAGACAAAGCAAGAAGAGCATATCATTTGCATTATGCCGGGTTTGCTCCTGGAGATCCACAACATCTGGATTTGTTGATCAATAGCGATATATTCGGCATTAATGGCACAGCAGAAGCACTGGCACAGATGGTTAAGATAAAATTTTGTCTGGAAGAGTAGTTGTGTTGTTGTATTGTAAAATTTCGCAATCACCTAAAGTAATAGAGGCAAAGAGGAGGAACTGCTTATGGCTAAGGTATTATATTTTAACATTGATGACAATTTGGATTATGAAAATGCACTTTTGAAGGAATGGGGCATTGATGATTTAGAGTTGATTGAAATTAAGGACAAAGAATATAAAAAGACCTTTGGAGAATATGTACGTGATACAGGTGCCGAGGGACTTGTAGTAGAATATGAACAGGTAACAAAAGAAGTGATGGACATGGCTCCAGAGCTTAAGATTGTATCGCTGCAAAGTATTGGTTATAACTGTGTGGACATTGACGCAGCTACCGAGCATAATATTTGTGTTACAAATATTCCAGGATTTTGTGCAGATGAAGTGGCGTTGCATTCAGTCGGATTTGCCATTGATCTTGCAAGAAAAATTACCTTTTTTGACCGCACAGTACAGAGTGGAAAATGGGACCCATTGTTAGGCTATCAGACTTACCGATTAAAAGACAAGGTATTTGGTATGGTGTTTTTTGGTGAGATTCCAAAAAGAATGGTACCAATGTTGCAGTCTTTAGGGTTGAAAATTTTAGTATATGCACCTACAAAAACAAAAGAATTTTTAGCAGAATATGGATGTGAAAAGGCGGAAACGTTGGATGAATTGCTAGAGACATCTGATTTTGTATCCATGCATTGTCCATTGATTGAAGGTGTTACCTATCATATGATGGGGGAAGAACAATTTAAGAAAATGAAGAAAACGGCATTTTTCATCAATACGGCAAGAGGCTCGGTTGTGGATGAACCTGCACTTGTAAAAGCATTGAAAGAGGGAGAAATACAGGCAGCAGCCATTGATGTAATCGAAGATGAGGCAACAGAAACCAGTGAATTATTTGGGTTGGAGAACTGTATTTTAACACCTCATGCAGCCTTTATGTCGGAGGATGCCTTCTATGAAGGAAGGAGAAGGTGTTTGGAACATCTTGCACAGCGGTTATCAAAGAAGTTGGAACAAAGACCTACCAATATTGTAAATAAAGAGGTTACATATGAATGATTTTGATATTCTGAATGGATAGGAGAAAGCCGTAAATAATAATGTTATGAAAAAACAGTTTTACACATTTCCTATAAAATTGGATATAATAAAAACAAAGTGCATGAAAAAGGAAAATCTTTTTGTTATTTCCTGTATCCGGTCACTTTATAAACACTTCTGGCAGAACGATTCTGCGTGTGATAGATATATCGTTTGTAGCCTGGAGAAAGAAAAGAGGGATGTGTATGTCAGAATTATTATATATGCAAGTATCTGACAGCCTGATTAAGAAGATTCAGGAAGGAATACTGCAAGAAAATATGAAGTTATCGGAGCGAAAACTTGCAGTAGAATATCAGGTGAGTAGAACCGTTATCCGGGAAGCAATTAAATTATTAAATGAAAAAGGCTTGGTTCGTACAGAGTATGGGAAAGGGACCTTTGTGAATCAAATGAATGATAGATTGTCCATAGATAAGATTCAGGATACGCTGGATAGTAGTCGCGTTACACAGGTAGATGTGTTGGAAGCCAGAGAACTGATGGAGACAGCTATGATTCCTATGTTGATTGAGAGAGTGACACAAAAGGATATTGCGGTGTTGGAAGAATTGTATGAACGGCTGAAAGAATATATAGAGGAGCCAGATGAATTTATTTTGTATGACGCAAAGTTTCATCTGGCACTCTCTATCTGTACCCATAACAGGGTGCTATCTATTATGACAGGTACGCTTAATAAAATGGCTAATCGAGAGCAATTTTTGTCAGAAGGCAGAGAACACCGGGAACGTGCGAACCAGGAGCATTTGAATATTATTCAGGCACTAAAAAATAAAAATGAAAAGCAATTGCTTGAGGCTATGCAGCTTCATATTAGCTGCATTCGCTCGCATGTAGGAGGCGAATAAAATCAGTTATGAGTACAATTGTGATTTTGCAACAAATGGCAGTCATTGCAATCTTAGTGTTAGTGGGTGTCTATTTACAGAAGAAAGATATTATAGATGAAAATACGGCAAAAAAATTGTCGGTTATCGTGATGGATATTGTGAATCCGGCATTGATTATGTCCTGTGTGTTATCTGGGAATATCACAACAACCCATAAGGATTTGTTAAATGCCATTTGCGTAGGTATTGGATTGTATGCTTGTTTATGTGTATTAGGATATGTGATACCCAAACTGTTGCCTATCAAAAAATCGGAAGAAAAATTTTATAATGTAATGACTGTATACACAAATGTAGGCTTCATTGGAATCCCTGTGGGAAGGGCTGTACTAAGTGACAGTGCTATGTTGTATGTCATTGTGTGTAATGTGATGTATTGCCTGCTTTTTTATACCCATGGAGTAACTGTATTGGGTGGAAAAGGGGAACGGATCGATTTAAAAAAGATTTTCTCTCCAGGCACGATTATGGCACTCTTGACATTGGTGGTATTCTGGTTTGATCTGAAACTTCCAGCGGTACTTTCCAATAGCATTATTTACCTTGGAAACGCTACAGTTTTTTTATCTATGGCGTTGTTAGGTGTGTCTATTGCCAAGTCTTCCGTTGAGGAGGGACTAAAAGAAAAAAGTATTTGGATTTACATTGTAATCCGTATGCTGCTGGTACCGATTGTTTTGGTGGTATTGTTAAAAGCGTTGCATTTCCCAACAGAAATGGTACAGGCGTTTTGTTTGATGGCAGCAATGCCTGTGGCAAATCTACCACTTATACAGGCAGAAAAGGTTGGAGAGGACACAGAGTTATTGTCCAGAGGGATTATGGTGACTACGGTGTTATGCTTTTTTTCCATAACCTTGCTCATGTCTGTTATGTTTTAGTATGACGGCATATAGTTTGGATGGATACTCATTTTCCAATGCATTTATGGGATATGAGTTATCATATAAAAAAGCATGGCTGTTATTGGGGTGTATGTTGAAAGCCAAAGGCAGCCAGAGGAAAATTGAATAAGAAAGATTTTAGAAGAAACTACAATGGGGTAGTAGAAAAGATTTTGTAAGGGTACAAAATAGAAACAGAACAGGCAGGCATCTGAAAAAGGATGCCTGTTTTTTACTTTATAGGGAAATGCGTCCTATAAAGTAAAAATGCTCCGCGTGGATTTGCACAGATGCGAAAGGAAGAGGGGGCAAAAAGCGTGCAACCCGCATCTGGTACGTAAAGTGGAGCAAGTCCCTCATGAGTGAGGGATACAGGAAGTTGAAGTGGACTTGTCCACTTTGTTCCTCAATTATATAGCCTATAGTTTTTGAAATAGTTTAAGTAAGCTTACTCTTTCAAAAAACTATAGGCTAGTTTATACATTCACTATGGAGCGTTTCTTGCTCGTTTTTTACCGATGCATGTTTTACTTAGTAATAGAAATCTTTTTTGCAACTGACCATGCACCATAGATCTTTTTGGTATTTGAAGTTTTATATGCACGTACTCGAACATAATAAGTCTTTTTGGCATTCAGCTTGTTTACTGCTTTTTTAACAGTGGAAGAAGTAACTGTTTTAGTTGTTGGAGAAGTAAAATTCTTAGATGTAGAATATTGAATTTTATATCCTGCAATTTCCTTCTGTTTTTGCATTGTTATTGTTATCTTCTTGTTAGAGGCTGTTCTGCTTACGCTCAAAATTTTTGCTTTAGCAGGTTTGCTGACAGTTGGTGTTTTTACTTTTTCCTTTCCATTTAAAGCAGTTAAAACAGAGTCATAGGCAACAGCTAAATCGTATGCAGCATCATAAGTCTCATAGATATCATTGGTATTTACTTTTTCAGCCGCATCATATTTGCTATACATTTTCTTTATCTTTGCTTCTGGATATACCGTATATTTGTCGTAATCGATACTGTAAACGGCGTCCATAAGATTATCCAGATAAGCATTTACATTTTCATCTTTTAAAGCTGGAACACTATTTGGTGCTTTTCTGATACTGCTTCCTGCCTGTTGTTCGTATGCGTATGCAATTTCAAATAAGGTTTCTTCATTTCCGTAGCTTGTAAACATTGACATACCTAAAGGCATTTTTTCGGTATAACCATTTGCGGCATCTGTTTTTGCAAAGCCCATAGGCATCATCATGTCAGGAAGTCCTGCTACAGGTCCAAAATAGTTTATGTAGCTTGCAGCATTATTTTTATTGACAGTTGTTTTTGCTAGGTTTGCATTTTCCTCCTGCACATTGGATACATCGGTTTGTGAAACATAAATAACAGCATCAATGCCATTATCCTTTAAAATCTTGCTTATTGTTGTTCGGAAATTCAACATATTATTCCAGCAAGTATTCCAATCCTCTGTTGTACGTGGATTTGTCATCTCAGATAGAGAATTAGCAGGATTTTTTACGTTAATGTTAATATAATTCACACCTAATCCTGTATTCATAATATCTTTTACTGTTTTACATGGAGCATTTTCACCAAGGGAAGCAAGATATTCATTCATATCCCATTCAAATACACTGTAGCTGGTTTTTTGTCTAAGGCTGGTAATCAATGTTTCTGGAATTAAGTTTGATACATCTACAAGTGTTGCTCCAGCTTTTACTAAGTTACTTTTTGCTTTTGTAACCATACCACTAATTTTGTTATCCAAGGATACTGCGCTTCCTGTAGCAACTTCTCCTGTGTTTAATACAGAATATCCAAATGAGTTGGAAAGGTAACCGATTTTCTTTCCTTTTAGGCTGTTACTAGTCAGGTTAGAAGTATAACCACCAGATGGAATTAAATTATTTGCATTAGCAGTATAACTGTCAGCAGGATCGGTTCCAGCCATTCCTTCTAACATAATAGCTAAATCTTCTGCACTTCTACAAAGAGGACCTGTTACATCCCGGTCTGCATTTAGTGGAATTACGCCATCAATGGAAGTTAGCCCTTTTGATGGACGGATGCCGTATAAGTTGTTAAAAGAGGATGGTCTTCGAATGGAAGAACCAGTATCGGTTCCTAAACCTGCGGCTGCAAAATTACAAGTAACTGCAACGGCTGTTCCACCAGAAGAACCTGCAGAGGAACGTGTAGTATCATACGGATTATGTGCGGTGCCTCCAAGTGTGGAGCGTGAGTCAGAACCACTGGATGCAAACTCGGACATATTTGCTTTTGCTAATATAATAGCGCCCTGTTCTTTTAATTTTTTTACTACATAGCAATCATCTGGTGCAATGGAATTTGCAAGAGAAGCGGAACCAGCAGTAGTTGCCATTCCTGCTACATCGTAATTATCTTTTACGATAATAGGAATACCATGAAGCTTTCCTTTGATTTTTCCTTCTGCTTTTAGCTGATCTAGCTTAGCAGCTTCTGTTAAAGCGTCAGGGTTTATGGAAATGATGGAGTTTAGGTTTAAAGACTTATCATAAGCGTTAATTCGATCAAGATACATTTGTACCAACTGTACAGCAGTCAACTCACCTTTTTCCATTGCGGTACTAAGTTCGGATATACTGGCATCCATCAAGTCAATTGTTGTAAAAATATTTTCTAGGTCATCCTCTGCGGTAGTAACTTTTTGGCTATTGGAAGCCTCTGTGGCAGCAGTTGCAGCATTAGCAATTGGTGCAGGGGTTATTGCAGGGAACATAGAAAATACCATAGCAGTTGACAATGCAAATGCGGCAAATTCTTTCTTAATTAAATTGTGTTTTTTCATATTTGCTTCATCCTCCTTTTAAATCAGCGCAAATAGTTTTCACGTACTTGCATCTTTGACAATAGTAAATTGTCTTTGTTAGGTTCCTAAAACTACGTTATCGGGTTACACACTGGCATGGAGGTGCAAAAAGAAACTACAAAAATGTTTTGTGAGTTTCCAAAGTGAATGCGACAGTCCTCAAGACTTGTGTGTAAGAGTACCCACCGCCTAATGGCAGTAGATTTTCTTACGCATTTATAAAATCTTGATTTGTTGTTCGCATAAATAAAAAACGAGAAAGTTTATGTCTCTATAAACTTCCTCGTTTTTATTATGAATTTGATTATATAGTACAGATATCAGATTGTCAATAAATTTTTAATAATGCTATTTTTTGGAAAATTATATCATTGAGATAATTGGCAATGAAAAATGGGTAACCGTAATAAAACGATTTAGCGAATAATTAAAAATTTAGTGCTATGTTAAATTTAATAAGTAAATAATTGTGTCCAATAATTTACACTATTTTGCTGATAATATCCTACACCAATTTTAGTAAAGTTAGCATTCAGGATATTAGCACGGTGTCCTGCACTGTTCATCCAGCCATTCATAACTTCTTGTGGTGTTTTCTGTCCATATGCGATATTTTCTCCTGCACCACGAAAAGAAATGCCCTGTTCTGTAATTGCACTGGAAAAGGTACTTCCGTTTGGACGGGTGTGGGAAAAGTAACTTACCGTTTCTTTGGCACGAACCTGCGCGGCTTTGGATAAGGTGGTATCCAATGTGACAGGAGAAAGTCCAGCTTTGGCACGTTCTACATTTACCAGTTGAGCCAATTGGGAAACAAAATCATTGTTCTGCGGAGTTTCCGTTGTAATAAAAATAGATCACAGCCATATTCTGAAAGATAAAACTGTGATTGTTAGCAGTAACACGGACAATATAACACAAAAATGACACATAAGTATACCGGTAAATTATTGAAATAAAAGAAGGATGTAGAAGGAGATGAATTATTTAGAATACTTGCACTCCACGATGTTCTACAGAAGTAGAAAATACAATAAGGGTTTTTGTGCGCCCAAATGTTTGCAATTCGCCAATAAATTGATCCAGGTCATTGGTTGTACAAAACTGTACTTCCAGCAGCATGGAGTAATCTCCGGTTACACAGTTACATTCAATGACATTGGGACATTTTTTGATATATGGATAGAATTCTTTTTTATCGTTGGGAGCAACTTCCAGATTTATAAATGCTTTAATATGGTACCCAAGCAACTCTGGATTTAGAGTGGCATGAAAACCGGTAATATAATTTTTTTCAATCAGATGTGCAATGCGTGTGGAAACAGCAGGAGCAGTTAAATAAGACTCCTTGGCAATTTCCTTTAAAGGGGTTCTGGCATCTTTTTGTAAGATTTCTAAAATTCGTTTATCAATGGAATCTAATTCATTATTTTTCATGTTTATGCACCTCCGGATTGTTACAGACCTGTAAAGTTCTACATAATTTTAGTATAGCAATGAAGGGAAAAAATGCTAGTGGTACATTTTGGAAAAAAGATAAATAGATTTGTTTGACTTATTTTTTGAAAGTGAAGGAATAAAAAGACAAAAGAAAATAAAGTTTTGGGCTGAAAAAAATAAAGAAATTTCCTCTTTTAAAAAAGTATTGACGGAAGAAAAAGGAGGGCATAAGATGTGGGTGTGTAAGAGGTCAAAACCAAAGCCGGCGAAAACATACTTTCTAGTCTGATACATAAAGAAACAAGGTACCTGCCTCAAGCAAAATGGTATAAAAGGTTACACAAAGATTTGCAGGGAAAGGAGCGACGATTATGGCAAAAGTATATGATCCATATGAGAACGTAGTGGCAACGATGGAAGAGGCCATGGAAGTTGGTAAAATAGATAAAACGATGTTTGACATTATAAAGAACCCACAGCGTGAGACAAAGGTGTACTTACCTTTGGAAATGGATGATGGGACCGTAAAGGTGTTTGAAGGTTATCGGGTACAACATTCTAACATTCGGGGACCGTTTAAAGGTGGAATTCGATTTCATGAGGATTGTACATTAAGTGAGGTAAAAGCATTAGCAACGTGGATGTCTTTAAAATGTGCCGTTGCCAATATTCCATATGGAGGAGCAAAAGGTGGAGTAAAGGTGGATCCTAAGACTTTATCCAAGAGAGAATTAAGAAATCTTACCAGAAGATATACCTTTGCAATTGCACCAATCATTGGAGCTGATACGGATATTCCAGCACCGGATGTAAACACCAATGCACAGACCATGGCATGGGTGTTGGATACCTATAGCCAGTTGCAAGGAAAACCATGTCCTGGCGTTGTAACAGGAAAGCCAATTGAACTCGGTGGTTCCAGAGGTAGAAATTCAGCGACCGGGCGAGGTGTGGTGATCAGTACAAAACTTTTGTTAAAGACGGTTGGAAAAGAACTTGCTGGGACGACGGTAGCCATTCAGGGAATGGGAAATGTAGGAAGCAATGCTGCTAGGATTTTTCATCATAGAGGTGCAAAGGTGGTAGCCGTTAGCGATGTTTCTGGTGGTATTTACTGTGCAAATGGTTTGGATATGGATGTAATTTCGGATTTTGTAGAGCAGACGGGAAAATTATTAAAGGAGTATGAGGCACCTAACATCACACACATTACCAATGCGGAAGTTTTGACCTGTGCCTGCGATGTTTTAGTACCTGCGGCATTGGAGAATCAGATTACAGAAGAAAATGCACCAAAGCTGGCATGTCGTTATATCGTAGAAGCTGCAAATGGACCAACTACAACAGAAGCAGATGCCATATTGAAAGAAAGAGGCATCCTGTTAATTCCAGATATTTTTGCCAATAGCGGTGGCGTTATCGTATCGTACTTTGAATGGGTACAGAACATACAGGAATTAACTTGGGAACGAAATCAAGTCAATGATATGCTGGAAAAACTGATGACGCAGTCGTTTGCAGAGATACAGGAGGCAGTAGAACAATATTCCTGTACCTATCGTATGGGTGCCTATATTGTAGCGCTGAAAAAATTAATTTTTGCGGAGGAAATAAAGGGCATTTTCCCTTGATGGGATAAAGTGAAAAGAGAATACGTTATTATCATAAAAGTACCAAAACGGATTTCGAATATCCTTGACTTGATATAAAATAGAAAAAGAGTATGCGGGTAAGAAGCTGGGACATCTGGTTTCTTATCCGTTTTTTCTTTATCAGAAAATGCATTCTAAAAAGCAGATGGGGCATTGATATTTCGTAAGCATTCTTTGATAGAATATGTATTCAATCGTATAAAAGTTGGAATATTGGAATGTTGATTTTGTCCGTAAAAATCCCTGAATGATTCTTGTTTCAAACGCATGTATTTGCTACAATAAAGGGAAGAAAACAGCCTTTCTTTTGCAAATATAAAAGAGAATAGATTTGTAAACACAAGAGAAAAAATTTGTAGAATGATTGCAGATCTTTATGACAATCATAACTATTTGCTTCAAAGCAAAAATATTACAGAAAATGAAAAATCTTATATACGGGAAACAATAGAAAAAAAAGAAAATATGAATGATGCCCTTGTTAGTATGTCGTTGCATCGCTTATCGCAATACCTTCATAAACATTACGAAAAAAGGGTGATTATCCTTTTGGATGAATATGATACTTCAATGCAAGAAGCATATGTAAATGGATACTGGGACGAATTAATAAATTTCACAAGAAATCTTTTTAATGCTACTTTTAAGACGAATACTTCACTTGAACGAGCTGTAATGACTGGAATTACGAGGGTTGGAGTAGCACCATCGTCACTGACCTCGAAAGAACCTCGTCGAGTGAACGAGGTGGGCTTTCACACTAGACTCATAAGAGCTTCGTCAAGTGTTCAATGCCAATCTGTATGTTCAGACCTAAATAATCTTATGGTAGTTACAACGACCTCTAACGAATACGAAACAGCGTTTGGTTTTACAGAAGAAGAAGTGTTTACTACTTTGGAAGATTATGGATACGGAAGTAAGAAAGAAATGGTAAAGTGGTGGTACGATGGATTTGTATTTGGAAAACAAAAACACATCTACAATCCATGGTCTATTATTAACTTTCTAAAAATGAAGGGGAAATTTGATACCTATTGGGAAAATACCAGTAGTAATAGATCGGTAAGTAAATTATTGCAAGAAGGAAGCAATCGATTAAAGAGTAACTTTGAGATATTGCTAAAAGGTGATAGCATTCATTGTCCTATTGATGAGCAGATCGTATATGATCAATTGGATGAGGATGAAGATGCAGTTTGGAGTCTGATGCTTGCCAGTGGCTATTTAAAAGTCCTCAAATATGAACAGATGGACCAAATCAGCGAAGACGAAGAACCATTATACGAACTGGCACTTACCAATCAGGAAGTAAAAAGAATGTTTCGTAAGATGGTACGTGGATGGTTTAAAAAAACAAAATGGGATTACAATGATTTTGTCAAAGCAATGCTTTGTGGCAATGTAGAAGAAATGAACGAATATATGAATCTTGTATCCGAGCAGGTATTTAGTAATTTTGATACTGGAAAAGGACCTTCCCAAAGACAACCGGAACGTTTTTATCATGGATTCGTACTTGGCTTGATTGTGGAACTTTCGGAAAAATATTGGATTACTTCCAATCGGGAAAGTGGATTTGGTCGTTATGATGTAATGATAGAACCAAAGGATAAGGCAGAGGATTCCATCATTTTAGAATTTAAGGTATTCAATGCAAAAAAAGAACATTCCTTAGAGGAAACGGTACAGGTTGCTCTTTCGCAAATTGAAGAGAAAAAATATGAGACAGAGTTGCTTGTAAGAGGTTTTAAAAAAGAACAAATACGGAAATATGGTTTTGCATTCGAAGGAAAAAATGTATTGATTGGAGAACAAGAAAAAGAACAGTGATTGTAGTTATACAGATATAAATGCATGATAAACATAATAGAGGCGGAATCGTTGCCTCATACATAGTAATTTAAGCATAAAAAAAGGAATGTGCGTATTGTAAAATGATACAAAAGCACATTCCTGATTAATTTATCTTTCTTTCTCGTTTGTTAATTTATCAATGACATAGGAAATTTTTTCAATATTTTCGGAAATGGAGGAATTTAGTGTATTACAGTCTTGTGATAATTTTTCCACCTGGTCTGCAACAATGGAAAATCCACGTCCGGCTTCTCCCGCTCTTGCGGCTTCAATACTGGCATTTAGAGCCAACATTTTTTGTTGCTTTTGAATGTTAAATAATTTTGATGTATTTGCCTTGATTTCTTGTACCAGAGTATGGCAGTCAGCAATTCCACCTTCCAGATGTTCTAATAGTTTGCTGTTGTATTTTTGACTGTAACTTGCGAAAATACAGTTATTTAAGGCATCTCCCAGTAGGTATGCAGCAGCTTCAATCTGTGTCTTGGAACGAACATTTACCTTTCTGAGAGCCTCAATATAAGAAGTTTCATTTACTCCGATTTCTTTGGCAACAGCACGAAATTTGTCTTCATCTGGATTTTCGGGAAGAACTTGTCCTCCAATAACAGCCCCTATTTTTTGATCGTGTAGGACCAGATCAATGCTAAAATCAATCAACCCTGCGTGGCAATAATAAATGCCACTACATTCTTTGTCGCATTTTTCACAACGTCTTTTTCCCTCTTTTGAATTTCTGGTATACTTCATACAAAAGTCTGTGAAATTATAACAATCTGAAATATAATTGCCGTCAGAATCTACTGCAACGGTAGCAAGACCAGTAGCAGAAGCCCAGTTTTCCATAATTTCCTGAAATCTTTTCATGTCTGTAAAATCTTGAATTTTCATAGATACCATTCCCCCTTTGGTAATAATAAAATACGCATCCTTTTGAAAATGAAAAGGATGCGGTAACAACTCCTTACTTTATTATACAGTTTTGGGAAAAAGAATGCAATTTTTTTATGAAAGGACAAGAAAACCCACTACCTTTAGGCGGTGGGTTTTCTTGCACGAGGTGTGGGGTTCAAGCCTCATACCTCGTAAGGCACGCAGTGTCGCTTTTATAGGAGCAAGTAGCGAAGCGGATTGCGAATATCGTTGACAAAAATGGGAGGAACTGTTGGTTATAAATTGGCGGCGAAAAACCCACAGGATTGCCTGTGGGATACGAGTTAAGAGAAAACAGGCTTGTAGAAAATAATGTTTGTGTGGAATGATTTTTAGATGACTGACTATGTCATGTGTATAAAAGAAAAGAATGAAAAAAAGAGGCATATTCGCATTTTATGTGGTTGTCTCTTTTGAAACGTAAAGAAAGAATTGATATTGTCGTGTTATCATAATTTATCTTGTGTATAGGTGAAAATTAATTGTGTTTATTGCCAGTTCTTTTTCTAAAGTGCTTCTGTTAGAAAATAATTGACGAACCATATTGATATAGTAGTCTTCCTGTTTCGGAAGTGAATCAGATAATAGAAAATCAATGGAAACACCTAACCTATTAGCAATAGGAAGTAATTTATCTAAAGTAACCTTTCGTTCGCCACGTTCAATCTGACCAAGATAAGTAGTAGAAATGTCTATACATTCTGCTAATTGTTCCTGGGTAAGGTTAAGTTTATTTCGTTCCGTTTTGATTTTTTTTCCAAGTAATTCGTAATTCAAGTAAATCCCCCCACAATACAACTATTAGTATAAGTAGATAATACAGAAAATATACAAATAATATAACAGGCTGATAGCTGTATTCGTTTATGTTGATAGTTGCAAAGAGAAAAAGAATATGATATACAAGTGGTTAGCCTCTAACATGTAATGATGAACTGATGAAGAGTATGATACAGATGACGACGAGGAAGAGTACATTCTTCCGTATAGTGATAGCTGTTATTTAAGCGAGGAAGACATTGAAGGACTTTCCGATAAGGAGCTTCGTTTGGCACGAAATGAGATTTATGCAAGACATGGTAGAAAATTTAAAGACAAAACATTGCAAAAGTATTTTGATGAAAAAAGCTGGTATGAGGGAGAGTACGAACCAGATGAATTTCAGGAAACTTGGTTAAGTCTTTTGGAAAGAAAAAATGCAGCGTTTTTGCTGGCAAAAGAAAAAGGGAAAAAATAATAGAGACAGCTATTCTTTTGCAAAGTGGTTGAAAATAAAAATAAGAGGGAATGGCTTTGTTTTCTATAGGATGTAACAGTTTAGTCGGCAGAAGGAATTGTACAAATCAAACCATTACTTGACATAAATTTGCAAAGCACTTACCATGATTATAGACATACTGAGAAACATAGTATGTCTGTAAATGGAATATAGGTATTTAATTTTTCATAAAATGCAAGGCTTAGGTAAAAGGCATAGGGTAGAGAAAGTACATAAAAAACAGGAGGAAGAAATGCGAAAATTAACCTATAATATAGTCGCACATGTCAATGCAAAATTAAAAGAGCAGCAGGTACCATACAAAATTCAATTTGGTAATGGAAGTACAGCATTTATTGAGCCATTAGGAATATGCGCCTGTCAGGGAAAAGAAGAAATTTTTGCTACAGTAGTGACGGAGGCATTTAAGGAATATGGTTTTGTGGCAGAAATAAAATTGACAGAGTTTAAAATAGCACTATTCGAGAAAAAAGTCAGGGTAGTTGCGGCCGTGTTGCATAAGAAAAATCAGCAAGGACAGTCTGTGATTTTTGCCACACAGAGAGGTTATGGAGCATGGAAGGGTGGATGGGAATTCCCTGGTGGAAAAATAGAATGGGGAGAAACTCCACAACAGGCATTAGTGCGAGAAATCCAGGAAGAGTTAGATGCAAAGATAGTTGTTGGAGAGCAACTGGACACGGTAGAATATGATTATCCAGATTTTCATTTGTCTATGGATTGTTTTTGGTGTGTAGCAAAAGAGGAATTGGTACTAAAAGAACATACTGATGCAAAATGGTTGACAAGGGAGCAATTGTCTATGGTTCAGTGGTTGCCTGCAGATATTGGAATTTTAGAAAAAGTAAAAGAGGAAATGAAAAAAGATGAATAGAAAAAAGATGAATAGAAAAAAGATGAATAGAAAAAAGATGAATAGAAAAAAGAAAGTATTGTTTGTTTTGGCAGTAGCAGGAATGGGTTTGCTGATGCAGGGATGTCATATTGTGAATGAAAATGGAATACACAATACAGATAGCGTTGTAACAAAAAAGAAAACGGATAAAAAATCGAAAAAGCAATCCTATAATTATATAAATAAAAAAGGGAATACCTTAAAAACAAGAATTCGGACACCAAAAGGTTATAGTCGAATAAAGGTGGAAAAGAATAGTTTAGGAGCTTTTTTACGGGGATATGAGATGAAACCAGATGGAAGTCCAGTGTTGCTATATAATGGAAAGAAAAAGAAAAAACAAAATGTACATATAGCGGTGTTCAAGTTACCTTTAGAAAAGGAAGATTTACAACAATGTGCAGATTCGGTCATGCGTGTCTTTGGAGAGTATTACTATCAGCGCGGACAGTACGATAAAATTTGTTTTACATTAGGAAGTGGATTTGTGGCAGATTTTAGTAAATGGAGTCAGGGATACACCATTTGTGTGGATGGAAACAATGTATCATGGGGAACGGCAGCAGGGAATGATAGTAGTTATGCTTCTTTTCAGAAGTTTATGCGTGTTGTATTTGCCTATTCTGGTACGATGAATATGGAATCTGATTCCAAGAAAATTAGCATGGAGCAAATGCAGATTGGCGATATTTTTATAAAGGGTGGAAGTCCGGGACATGTAGTTATGGTTGTAGATTTATGCGAAAATGCGGAAGGGAAGAAAGCATTCCTTCTGGCACAGGGCTATATGCCAGCACAAGAATTTCATTTGCTAAAGAATCCTTTGCATGAGGATGATCCGTGGTATTATGAGGATGAGGTGTCCTATCCATTTCATACAGCAGAATATACCTTCGATGAGGGAAGTTTGATGCATTATAAATAGTTGTGAGGAAGCATTTGAGAAACTCTGTAATTGATGAATATTGATTACGGAGTTTCTTTTTGTTTCCAGCCGTAGTAAGAACACATAATAGAAAATAAGTAGATAAAAAATATCCCAAGAAGAAAAAGAAAAACCAATTGGTATATTTTGAACTAATTGGGACTTGAAAAAAATGGAAGATTAATTTATAAAGTTATTGTTAGGAAAAACTAACAGGCGGGAGGTTTGTGTATGGAGCAGGAGAAGTTTCCAGAAATGAATATTATATCCAATGCCAACGACGTATTTCAAAATGAAGAATGTAAAGTGATGCGTTTGATGAACGAGACTGGGGAAGGCACGATGACGATATATCAGGTCTTTGAAGGCGTTTATATCATGTACAATAATTTTCACATGAAAGAATGCAAAACCGATTTTAACTCGGCAGATGATTTTTTGTGTATTGATCATTGTAGGGAAGGACAGATTGAGACTTGTGACAGGGAAGGAAATAATTGCAGTTTGACAGCGGGGGAGTTACGTGTAGATGATGGTACACATAACAATGGTACCTCAACCTTTCCACTAAATCATTATTATGGCATTACTATTGGCTTTGAGCTGAACAAGGCAAACAAAGCATTGAAGGGATATGTTCCCGACTTTTCTGTGAGTGCAGAGGATATTTTAAGAAAGTACTGTAGACAATCCAAGCCATATGTCATTGCCTCCGCACCTGAGATTAATCATATCTTTTCCGAATTATACAATGTACCAGCCAGTATTAAACATGAATTTTACAAAATAAAAATATTGGAGTTGCTGCTATATTTATCTGCACTGGAAATTGATAAATATAAGGTGGAAAAACCGTATTTTTACAAGGGTGACATAGAAAAAATTCGTGCAATCCATAAGCTGATGACAACAAACTTAAATCGAATTTACACCATTGAGGAGCTGGCACAAAAGTTTGATATAAAGGTCACAGCGTTAAAAAAATGTTTTCGAAACGAATATGGAACGCCTGTATTTACATATATGAAAAAGTATCGTTTAAATACGGCAGCCGTACTTTTGAAGCATAACAAGGAATTAAAAATCAGTGAAATAGCGGAAAGAGTCGGTTACACCAGCGCAAGCAAATTTTCTGCGGCGTTTGCAAGAGAAATGGGGAGAACACCATTGGAATACAGAAGGTATGGGGCATTAAAAGAGGTGTTAAATGATACAGATACCAATCTACATGTGTAGAACTTTGAAGTATGTATTGTTCCTGCATTTATAGGCAATCTGTTATGTGCAAAGTTGTATGGGAAACTGCTTGTATCGAGGTCTGAAAAGCCTATGGTTTATCAGGAAGTTATGAAACAATTGTTTTATCAAAATTATATAGAAAGGATTAGGATATATGGAACAGAAAAACAAACAAAAAGAAGAAAGTCCGATTGCATGGCTTTTTTCACAAGTAGGAGACAAAAAGCCCTATTTTGTTATGAGTATTCTATTGGCATTTTTGAGTGTCATAAGTGGAATTATGCCCTACTTTGTGGTGGCAAAGATAGTCAGCAATCTGGTGAGTGGAGAAAAAGATTTTAAAGTGTACATGATGCTTGGAGTATGGATGACCGTATTTTTCCTTGGAAAGGTGGTATTTCATTCTATTTCTACCTGTTTATCGCATGGTGCGACCTTTGCCATTCTTGCCAACATACGAAAAAAATGT
>OKRU01000199.1_pt1 | contig 56106 bp, 74 predicted proteins | sample 1601131 | NCBI WGS metagenome assembly OKRU01 (sample SAMEA3541558, study PRJEB24748) | human gut metagenome | biome: human gut; feature: human-associated habitat; material: faeces | place: China | collected 2012
GAACAGAAAAAACAGTTATATCTAAAAGATTGAAAGTATCAAAAACTACATTATACCGTTATCTCGTTTATACGGGGCTTCATTTACCTATAAACTGCAAACAAGAAGGGTGGGAAGAGCATGGCATCTATCATTGACAACGCTAAATAAAAAGAAAGAGATTGATATATGATTTTTTTGGGAAAAATAAACAACAAATCATGTGTGTTTGTTCCAACACTTGATTCTGCAAAAGAGTATATTAAAGATTTTACAAAATCAACCATTGCAGAAGTACCTATTGCGATGGTTAATGAGTATAACAGATATTTTATTACTTCTTCTTGCCGATTGTTTTTTACACGTCATGTTTCAAAACGTTTTTCTATAAATGAAAAAAAATAGAACAATCAAAAAACGGAAAATATCCAATTGTAAGACTGTCTATTGGGCATAAAAAGGAAATATCTCGTAAGCTTTCCCTTGTGATGTACAACGCATTTGTTAGAAAGGAATGGAGCGAGGTAGAGCCTAAACACATAGATAGAAATCCTTTTAATTGTTCTATTTCAAACCTTATCGACGAAAGGGTGTTGGAAAACCACGAAATTAAAGATATGGAGTTGCAATCCTTTCCAGAACGCTTTACAAAAGTATCTGACATATTATTATACCTTTATGGATATAAAATAAGTAGGGAAGACGCTGAAGATATTGCTGCAAACGCTTATATAGAGACTTACTGCAATAACTCTCTTCAAGCCAAACATGCAAACAACAAATGGTTAAAGACGGCAAAGCATAGAGCACTGGATTTTATTGAGCATAATAAACATGTCAGATATATCGAACCCATAGATTTATGCAAATGGAGATGCGAATGCCACCAATACTACGGAGAAAAAATAGATATAATATCCTTAGTTGAGGGGAATAGGGCAAAGACATATTTACGATATTATTTACAAGGATATACTCCAACCGAAATAGCACATGAATTTAACACAACAAGGTCAAATGTAGCTTCAATAATTACAAAACAAATTAAAAGAATAAAAATTAAATTACAAATATGATATAAGGATGTACTGGAACGAATTAAAGAGAAAGGAGATTGATTATGGAAATAAAGAACGGAATAATAATAGACGGGGTGCTACATGAGGGTATAGTTATGAGAAATGCCCATTGTGACGGATGCTCATTGATAGCAATTTGCCACGAAATACGTGGTAATGATGCGTTATGTGCTATAATAAATTGTGACAAGTTTGTCAATCGTGGCAAGGCAACTGTTAGATTTTCTCGTGAAACGTCCGAAAACACTGGGAGTATTTATCGTAATGGAGTAAAGATAGAAAGGGAGAGGTAACCATGAAAGCAAAATATTTCAGAAAGATAAGAAGCCAAGTAAAGTGGTACAAGGTATCGTACAGAGACCATTTATTATTTGATTTCAGAGACGAGAAAGAAGTATTGGCTAAATCGCCTGAAAACGCTTGTGTAAGGTATCACAGGCGTACAGGTGCATTCACAAACGGCTATATTAGACAATACCCAGAGAACCTTTCTCGATTTAAGGTGTATATTGGGAAGAGGGTAATATATTTCGGTTAAATAATAAGAAGAGGATTAATATGGGATTTACAACACCGTGCTTTATAAGAAAGAGCACATACAAACTTATGGATAAGTTGAATGGGTTGGGGTATAGATTGTTCGGATGTGAACTCAACGAGGACTTATGTATCTTCACCGAACCTGAATGCGGTCTGTATAGTGTCGAGTTCTTCAGTAATATTACACATCCCGACGAAGCCGATAGCATTGATTGCGGAACTAATGAGGAGCTTTTCCTTGCCCTTGCCGCATTAAGAGATGATACGAGCGCAAATCAGTATTGGGTATTCGACCAAGATTTTCCACCCCATTATAAGAAAGGGGATTTTACGATAGGGCATTTTAGTAGATGCTCATGCTACTGTCATGTAGCTACCGTAAACGAACTTATTGAACACTTTAAAGAAAAAGAATGAAAGCACATGTAATGAAACTTGAAAACAATTGTGTGATTGTTGACGAGGAATATTTTAATGAGATAAAGAAGAAGTCAGAATTTAACCAGGAAAAGATAAATGAGATTGCTGAAGAAAGGTTTTTGAAATATGTCAAGGAAAGTGGCATAAAGCTTTCCTATGAAGTAAATGGAATGCCTTATATGTTTCATTATAACTTGTTGAGCGAAATAAATTATGACGAGAGGGGCTATCCAATATCCATATCGGAAAGGGTGAAATATACTATTGCAGACGATATAACCGAGTTCTTGAATAACAAGTTTAAAGGATTGAAAGACGAGGCTTTGAATTATGCAATGAGTGAGTTTAACAAGCAGCAATATGGTTTGAAGGCTACTGTAAAAATATGGAAATGGTTTGCCTTGATTGCTTCCATCATGGCCGCTGTTTTATTAATTGTAATATTTATAAAACCATGACCGAAGAACTTGTAACATTAGAAACAGCTAAGCTGCTGAAAGAAAAAGGTTTCAATGAGTATTGCAGAGATGTCATTAACGATAAAGGCTTGATGATGGAAACCGTATTCCGAACCAGCAATGATTTACCTAAATCATTCTATTCTCGTCCTACGCAGTCATTTGCCCGAAAGTGGCTACGTGAAACCAAGAAGCTGCACGTTGAAGTATCCTATATGTATGGGGATTATTGGATATACGATATACTAACAATACCGAACCATGATTTAGTGGGATTATCCGACAGGCCTTTAGTGCATTATAAAAGCTATGAGGAAGCACTGGAAGCCGGAATACAAGAAGTATTAAAACTTATATGACTATGAGAAGATTTATATATATATACTGGTTCCTATCATTATATCATATCTAATTTGTGTATATGAGTATAATACGTGGAATTTCATAGCCGGGTTAGAGCCTTCACAAGCTTGCGAAAGATTAGCCAAATACGCTTTTTATTTCGTGATATGGTATTGGGTTGCGAATAATGATTAATAGAATTATGGATAAAATAGGATTAAATATAGGCACTCTAAATAAATGCTGCTCCAAATGCAAGTTTGCAAAAGAAGCGTTTGACAACCAATTTGTAAGGTGCACATTTTATCGTTTTTATCCTTTTAGACAATTTATATGTAGAAGTTATGGGACAAGAAAGAAAAATCGGAGAGGTATTTGAATGCAATGGAGAAAAAATTATCGTGAAAAAAGATGGCGATATTATGTGCGAATGCTATAAGTGCTATTTTGATGGCAAGCCGGAATGCAGTTATTGTCGTTGCATTTCTTATACGAGACAAGATAAACAAGGTGTGCACTTTGAAAAAGTGGAGGATTGATTATGAAAGCAAACCTAATCTTTTTTCTTGCGATATTCATCATATCAGCATTATTTATCGGACATTTCCGGTTGACATTTTCACCGTTCAGCATATCACTCCCTTATTGGCATAGGGCTGTCGGAGTTGTTCTTATTGTTGTAGGCTGTTCGGTATACAATATAGGAGAAAATATATCCGGCTATAAGAAAGGACTGGATGAAGGCATAGAAATAGTTTTGAAACGATTACAAGAAAGATACAATGAAAAAGATAATGTTCAACGATGAATGCGGCTTAACCCAAGCTGTATTGGATGGTCGGAAGACTATGACGAGAAGGGTCTGCAAGTATGACAGACCAAATGAAACTTATGATATTGTATTCCCCGTTTTTGAACCAAATGATTACGATAATGACGGGAATATAGTATCTCCATTAAATTATGCTTTTGGTTGGAAAAACGACAAAGGATACTTTACGGGTTGGAATATTCCAAAATACAAAGTAGGTGAAGCTGTTGCCGTTGCGCAATGTTACAAAAGTTTAGGTATGAATCCCGAAATCGCACTTGATGATAAAGACGGAATAGGATTTTATACTAAAACAAAATTTGCACCCGGTTGGAAAAACAAGATGTTTGTTCGCGCTGACCTTATGCCACATCATATCCGCATTACCGACATCAAGGTAGAACGGTTGCAAAACATTTCCGATGAAGATTGCTTGAAAGAAGGAATTTACAAAGGACAATGCGGAAGTGCAGATACACATTTTATGGATGCTTATTATTATAAAGGAGACATTCAACCTTATTGCACCCCTCGTGGAGCCTTTGCCGCCCTCATAGATAAAGTATCCGGCAAAGAGACATGGAAATCCAACTCCTATGTATTTGTTTACGAATTTGAATTAGTTGATTAACCATGAATAGAAACGAATACCGTGAACGCTGCAAACATTACAGCCCGTACAGTGGGCAGTGCTATAAGAAGTCGTTCATATCGGGAATAGCAAACAATGTGCATGTGAACATGTAATGTGACGGGAAATGTCCCCGTATGAGGAATTATGATAAGAGAAACGGAGTATTAACAGATAAAGAAAGAACAGATGAATCTAAATGAACTGCGCGACCGCGCCTATAAAACCGCTTGCGACCACGGTTTCCATGATGAAGAATTGAGTAATGAACACTGCCTTTGCCTTGTCATTAGTGAACTGATGGAAGCGGTGGAAGCGGACAGAAAAGGGAAGCAACCCAACATAATGCAATTCGAGAGAGGTATTTCATATCCTATGAACGATTTTAAGCAGGTGTATGATTATTGCATTAAAGGCACTGTAGCAGAAGAACTTGCCGACGCCACTATACGCCTGCTTGATTTGTGTGGATTGCGTAAGATAGACATTGGTGATTTTTTAGATGAAATTATATCCGAAGAAGCAAAAAGATACAATGGTGAAACCTTCACAGAAAGCATATATGCTATCTCTACAATTCCAATACGGTGTGAATATGAATATGATTTTTTGTTTAATGAACAAGTGAACGGTATGTTGTTAGGCATTATTGGGCTTGCCAAGTATCTCAACATAGACTTGTTTTGGCATGTGGAGCAGAAGATGAGATACAATGAATTGAGAGAAAACAAACATGGAAAGAAGTATTAATCATGGAAATAGCAGAACTGATAATTAAAATATCCATCTCCCTATTCAATGCCATTGCATTGGGAATTGTCTTAATCATGGTTGGCAGATGGCACAGGCGAATGGAGAACAAACTGGATGAAATAAGAGAATACGCCCGTAGGGTTTCCGACCGTAACGATGTGGTATATATGAACCAGCTCCAATGGTTGAAGAGCAAGCTGATTGAAGAAGAACGATACGAGGAAGCTAATAAAATCAACAAGTGTATCGAGAATGAGTTTAATAAATTAAAAAATAGGGAATTGTGATTATGAAAGAAATAGAAATGTATCCGGGTGTAAACATTGACTATGCATACGAACAGTTGAAGAAATATAAGCAAGAAACAGGAGAAGATTGTTACTGTAAATTTAATGATAAAGAGCTGTATTCAAGTGAAACACTTGATGAAATGTATTTGAAGGTCACGAGAAAGACGAAGGCTAAGTTCGATAAAGATTTGCAGGATGAACATAACGAATACCTGCGAAAGGAAGCTGAGTTCCATGTCAAAATCCCACAATTAATTATAGAATACCGGCAAAGAGCACGTGGCATTATTCCAGATAAACATCTTGAATATTGGGATAAGATTGTTCCTATACGATTGAATGACCTTTATAAAGGGATTGAACTCGATTGTTTGTTGGAACTTATATCCGAACTCAATACAGATAAACCTAAAGAGGAACGTTTTAAGAACTGCTTGCAAATGTTCATCAAACAAGGACATAGCGGCATGAGTGCCGGTCTTATGTTTAGCGGGCTTTATCGGTTCCATGACTTAGGAGCCCAATTAGTCGATTACATAAAGGAACATTGAACATGAAAAGCAATAAGGATGGATTATGAAACGTGAAATAAAATTCAGAGGGAAAAGTACCAACAATGGCAAATGGGTATATGCCGAACTGCACGCACTTGGCATGGATTTGTTTAATGAGTGCGTAAACGAAGATACTATCGGGCAGTTCACGGGATTACGAGATAAGAACGGAACGGAAATTTATGAAGGGGATATTGTCCGTATGAGTTATGTTGCTGAAATTTGTACCGATGATGACTGCTATGAAGAAGAAGGCAAATATGTTGGAGTTGCTGCGATAACTGCAAACAAAGGTGTCTGTCTTAATCCTTGTGTAAAAAATGGGCTCTACAATACCAAGTATAAACCGTTGTCCGCTTATAGGAGTGAGGTGATAGGTAATATTTACGACACGCCGGAATTGTTGAAAGGAGAAAAGCAATGAAGCATTTATTCTTTTTATTAGTTGGACTTTTGGCTTTCTATGAAATGATGAAAGCCTTAAACTGTAAGAGAGTATATTCCTGCATATACGAATATAGACATCTTCCAAAGGAAAAGATAAAAGCATATTTAAAAGAGCATCCTATGCTTCTTCTAATGAGTGTTTTGGATACTTTTGGATGGATAACATTAATGGCGGGACTAATGACAAGCCAGTGGGTTTTATTCCTGGCGGTGATAGCTTTGTCTTTATCAAGATTTCAACGTCTTGGTAGTTGGGCTGTGTGCATAGATAGTATCATCACTGTGGCTATTTATTTGTTTGCCATTATTAATACTTATCATTTGCATATAGAATTATGAGCAAGATTTATAAACTTACCCTATTCGGGAAGCCAGTCCTAATCGGCTGGTTCTCCCATGCAGACAAATGGTATCACAAAATTGGAATAATATACTGACATGAAAATCATATTTCTTGATATAGATGGAGTTATTTCCACGGAAAAGTCACATTATGCACTTGATAAAGACGCGTGTGATTTACTTGGAAAGATTATAGATGCTACGGACGCCAAGATTGTAGTATCATCATCGTGGAGAAGAAACACGATAGAAGATACAAAAGAAGAGTTGACAACTGTGAGGCATTTAGTTCCTTTCCCATTTCCATACGCCAACAGAATTATAGGAGTAACTATAAGGGCGTATGCCTACGTTATGCAAGGTGTTCATCTTGGTATCCCTCGTGGAGTTGAGATAAAACAATGGATTGACACTCATATCCACTCTGAGAACGGTAAAAATTGGAACTATAAAGAGATTGGGGTTGATTTTAATTACGTGATACTTGACGATGATAGCGATATGCTTCTCGAACAGGCTGAACACTTTGTCAAGACCGACACCCGTTTAGGTTTGTCGGAAAATGATGTTGAACGAGCAATTAAAATATTGAACCAATGAAAACAACAGAAAGAATAATCAGAGACAAACATACCCGCATTCCAGACAAATACAAGAAGATTGACACTACTGTCAACGGGAATGCGGAAAGCCTTGCCGAAGAACACAAGGAAGTGGAGAGGCAATTGTTTCCTTTACGCCTTAACAAGACCACCGTTATTTACGTCACAAAAGACAAGCAAAACGAAACATATGCTGCAAAAGCACGTAAACGGATGGGGATAGCAGAGCCTAAGAAAACGTTTGTAGACCCGCTTTCGGAAGAGAACATTACCAAGTTGTACAAGGAAGAAAACATACCACCCCGCAGAATGGCAGAAATGCTGAATGTAAGTGTAAGAACGATATATCTAAGGTTGGCTAAGTATGGACTTACAAAAGTGAAATGCAGATAGCAAGCTTACAGACACAACGATATAACCCTTGCCAAAACAGCAAGCGGTATTACCCAATGGATGAATCGTTCAAGGCGTTCTAAACGTTCCATTGGATAACCCGGAAAAGGCGGCAATAGTCCATGTAAAGGACATTGTCCGCCAATTCAAGCAGTTCGTCTATGTAATCCCTTTTTCGCATCACGTTCAAGTTTTCTACGTTGTTGACGGTTTATGCCGTTTGCTGCGGCGAGACTATTCAGCGTTTCCTTCTGTTCAGGAGAAAGCATGCTATATACTTCTTCCCGTGATTTGCCTGATAAGATGGCTTGTACTATTTTCCACATAAGCTACGTCTGCAATGTTCACACAAAAATTTCTTCGCTACCGGAAACATCTTCTGCCCCACATATCCACTAAGATACTGCGCCTCTTCCCCATACGGGTCGACGCCAAATGCCCGTGAGATATGCCGGCATAGATGCCCCTTTTCATGGTCGAAAGAGTTCTGAAACTCTTCCGGTGAAGAAGTAAGAGCAATAACCATTACGGTCTCTCTGTTCCGGATATTGGAATAGGTGATGCCTGTGTTCAGATTACATGCGCGCATGTTCTTATAGGCATTCACCAAATCCAATCCCCTGCATCCTACCCGTTGAAGGTCGGCGATGATGCGGTCGGTATAATAGCAGTCCACTGCGTAATATACCCTCACTTCCCAATCATAGTCCGGTATGTAAAACTCCTGCACTATCATAGATTACATCATCTCTTCCCACATGATAGGATTGCCTGAACCTATACAGTCGGCGTAGAACCGAGTGAAAGGCATTCCATTATAAGCGTCCACGTCATCTATGTAATCCTTGATAAACAAGGCAAGATGAGCTTCGTCCACTATTGAACTCTTGTAGTAATCCGACTTCGCCATGTTGGCCACGTAAACGCAATCATACCCTGCGTCCTTTTCCAGTTTTACGCCATATTTCTTTAGCAGTTCTTCCACCTGCTCTTTACTGATTGGCTCCAGTTTTTCCTCTTTACCCGTAGCTTTATTTTCCACTTTCATGCGGGAAACAGCCCATAAGCACATTTTTTTGCTGAAATGCCAACCATACTGGCTAAGATAATCAGCCATTGCCGGCGGTATCCTGTCGTATGTATCTAATCTTTGTTTCATATTTTTCTGATTTTAAGTGATTGGCAAAAGAGGGGATTACTCCCCTCTCCATTACATGAACTCCCCGTTGGCGCGTCTGCGTCTACGTTCGCTCATATCTTCGCCATAAGGCTGTGCGCTGCGGCGTTCGCTGTAAATCGGATATTCCGGGAAGTAACCCGGCATACGGCGTTCGCTCATATCCGAACCACCGCTATAACTTCCGCCGCGTGAGCCACCGCTATTACGATAACCTATTTCACCGCCCTGCATCTCACGCATGGCTTTCTCGTAACCATGACGGAAACCCTCTTTGTAGGCTTCTTCCATAGGATTACCGCTTCTCATACCGAAGTCACGGTCATATTCACCGCGTCCTTCTTCCAATATTTCCCACATTCCCATATTATTTCTTTGTTTTAGATGTTTCAGCCACTCCGAGCTGCTCCATAAGTCGTTTATTCAAATCCATAAGGTCTGCCATATTCTTGCTCATTTCTGCCATTTGCCCTTTCAGAGAGGATATTTCCTGCTCCTGACGCTGTTTCTCTGCAAATTCAGGGTTTAAGAGCGTCAGCATCTTGTCACATCCCGCAATGACAGAGTTATGAAAGTCCATACTGTTGATGATGTCTATGCTTTTCTGCTTCATAGAAGCGACCTCGTTATTCATCGCATCACGAGAGCATGATACCACAATATTGCCGTTCTGCCCGAAATCGGCTATATCCATGCCGGCAGGAAGGTTTTGAAATGTGGTGTTTTGTCCGTTGATGCAGACCACAATATCCACAACCATTTCCATTTGAGGCATTTGCCCCATAGGAGTAGCCATAGGGTATTTCGGTTTGGGAGCTGAAACGCTGACTACCGGGCCGTATTCGATATACGGATTGGCATCCTTATGAAGTATATATAACTGGTTATTGGTACGAAGTGATTGAAACATAATGATTTGGTTTTAATAGACCCCGGGCGACAAAATATGTCCCGGGGTCAGGTTAACTACTTGCTCTTTTGAGCGGTTGCTTCTGCTGTCGCCGCCGACGTGGTTGTCGGACGATACCCACCGTTGACAAGGAACAGCTCATTGGTGTACTTGTTATAGTGGATTTCGTAGATACCCGTTCCGGCAAGGTTGCCGACAGTCACCGGCTCATTGTTGTAAGCCAGCAACGGTCTCGTGTCCCCATTAGTCCCTATCAGTATCGGGAGTGTAGCAGTCGTACCGGCAGGTATTGCCTGACGGAGACTTACATAGAAACCGCCTACATAGTCCCTGTTACGGAACGCATGATTAGGAAGTTCCAAAGTAACGTTCTCCGTACCGACCGTTACAGCCACCGTAGGAAGAGTATTATAGTTCACTCTGCCAAGTGACGGGAACTGGAAAGGAAATCCTGTAAAAAAGTTAGGCCACATAATTACCCCCTTTCTTACCGGAATTAACCCCAGTAGTTGTTGCAACCACATCCATAACCGCTACGACCGTATGCGGCATCACCGGCATAAGCGCCAAAGGCGGCAGCGCGGTAAGTGTCAAGGTTTACGCCGACAATGTTCGGATATTGTACCGGAACTGTGTTAGGCAACTTACATTTGATGCCGTCAACGTCGCTTTGCAATGCCTGCAAGCCTGCCGCCAAAGGAGCAATCTGTTGTCCTACCGCATTCAGGATAGTGGCGTTTTGGTTACGTTGAGAGATTTCAGCGGTCAAAGTGGCTTTTTCCGCAGTCAGAGAAGCAATCTTGTCTTGCAGTGCCTGGTTCTGCATGGCATCCAACTTGGCGATGATAGCCTGAGTATTGGCGGTTGCACCGTCACGCAATGACAAAGTGTTCTGGTTAGCCGTGTTAACCAAAGTATTGGTTTGGTTACACATGGCAAGCTGGTTCTCATAGCCCATTGTGGTAATGGCGTTCTGCGTCTTGCAGCAGCAATCTGCCAATTGTGTGAGAACAGCCTGATTGCCGGACTGGAATGCGTTGATGATTTGCTGGGTAGACATGCCCACCTGATTGCCCACATTGGCGATAAGTCCTTGAATGTTACACAAGGCGCTTTGCAACTGCTGGGTAGAGCAGTTCAAAGAAGAGGCAAGCTGATTGATGGCGTTACCGTTACCCTGAATGGCTGACATCAGGTATTCACGACCCACATCACCGTTAAGCTCGGCAGGCAGACCGCCGCCATTGCCAAAGCGGTTACCGAAGCCGTTACCGCCCCAACAGAACCACAAAAGGATAATCCAGATGAACCACATTCCGCTTCCACCCCACATGTCTTGGTTGTTACGTCCCTGGTTCAGTAAAGCGAGAAGTCCGGGGTCTACACCCTTGCTTCCCATCAGGTTGGGTAGCATAGCCATAATGTCGAATTTGCTTCCGCCATTACCGCCGTTACCGTCCTGGTTAAAAACGTACGTTCGTTCCATAGAGATTTATATTTATACTAATTACGGTCAATATCAACCGCATCACAAAAGTATAAATACGCAATCTGACATGAAATCAATTGTTTCCCAACGATTTCTTTATATTTTCCCAATATATTCTCAACATTTTCCCACCTTCCATGCGCTCCTGGAAATTGGAAATCATGTAGTTTATCGCACGCTTGGTCTTGTGGATTTGTAAGGCTATTTGAGACGGATACATGCCCCTTTCAACCAACAGTCGGACAAGCAGATAGCGGGCGTCTACGGTCTCCGTATCCTTATCCGAGGATAGTATTCGATTGACTGGAATTTCCGTCTCCTGCGAGACGAGATTGATTGTTTCGGCAAAGATTTCTGACTTACACATAGTTTTTCTGAATTTTATATTTATCTTTGCCCTGCCACATAAAATATTTGATTCTATACGAACAAAGCACAAGATACCGTGTTGAAGATATTTAAGCCTCCAACGTGCGGTATCTTATGCTTTTTCAAATTTTTATGTGGCAATAATTATTTGAACGTTGGGGGCTTTCTTTCTACTCTAAGCCCCGAAAGAGCGCCAGCTTAAGCCGACTTCTACATCGTTAATTTCTTTCTTACCATACGAATATATTATAGCTCACCCCAACCCCGCCATACCAACCACCCGGATAACCATACCCAGCCTGCAATCCAAGCCCCCAACGCTTCTTCTTTGGTTTGATAGCGACCGGATGATAGATGTCGTTCGTCACAGTCTGATAGACCGTCCTCGGATATACAGTCATACTATCCATCCGAGGGTCTACATATCCGCTCACCACTGCCCGATACAGACTATCTTCATACACAACCCGTTTGCGATGAAGCAAGGTATCACCTATCCGTATAGTATCATTCGGCAATATCTGCCAAAAGACGGCTATCGGTGCAGAGATAAGAACCGTATCAAGTTCGACAACCGTCTGTATCTTCGGCTCGGTACGGATTTCCGCCGACAAAGGCTCGAGCGGACGGAACCAAGCCGCCACACAAGCGATTACCAGCAACACAACTAATATCCACGGTAACTTTCTCATATCTTTTTCCAATTATCCTTTAACCAAGTGATTTCATCTTCGGTAAAGCTGCGGTCGGCGATGATGATGGCGCCATGGCAGCCGGACCATAATTCAGTAATTAAATTTTGGTCAGACCTATATAAACCCGCTCCAATCATAAGTATACTACTATCTTTATTGCCACCATATCTAATATTTTGATTATTATATTTAGTTTTGGTTTGATAACTTATAGAATTATTTTTATTGGGCATTATAATACTTTCTGCACCAAAAGAATAAACGCGTAAACTATTGGGCGTTCCTGTATTATCATCTTTCTCAAATACAAAAGCATTACCCATAATATTTCCTATAGTTCTTTTAGAAATAAATGCATAAGAACCTTTATTCTTAAACCACGTCCTCTCCGCCATCACCGTGTAATCCGTTAATATAGGGAAACCGTAGCAGACGGCGTACATCTTGCCGTCGTAGCAGAGCTGGTTGGGATAGTCAGGGATTTGGGTAAAGCAAACATTATCTTGGCAAATATTATTACAGACAATACCAACGCCAGTATTAGTTTCTACACTATAACTCATTGGAAATTCATAGATACCATCTTTGTCTATAACAAAATCTACACCTCTATTCCCATTTTCATCATACCAACGATAATGAAACTTATCATTAACTATTCCTTTAACTTCTATTTTAAAAGTAGGAATATCTGTCAGACTCTTATACTGAAATAACCAACCATTTGGATGTCCTGCTAATGAACAAATACTATCATATTGTCTTTCTGTATATGGTAAATATGCTGAATTAATAAGTAAGTCAGAAAGAAAGTCAAATTTATACACTCCCATTCCGCTGTTCAGCTTACCCTTACCGCCGTACAGGTAGGCGTGGTTGCCGTTGCCGCTAAGGTCTTTTAGAATTGATGTAGGGAGTTGGGTGATAGTGATATTACAATCACCTAAGAAATTACACCATATACAATATGAATGATGATTATCCTCCCAATTAACATCATAGACACCGTCTTTTTCAACTATAAGTGCCCTATATGGGCTTGTGTCATCACCAAATATAACTTGTTGATTATCTTTTATTCCGGTTATATAAACTTTAAAATTCTCCGGTTTACTATTGGTATATATAAGCGCACTTGTAACAGCAACATTGGTAATAGTTAAGGTATTAGGAGTAAGAGTACCCGTATATTTTTCTTTCTTATTATTATTATTCCACGGAAATTTACTAAAATCTTCCGCATAGCTTTCAATCACATCATAGTTAGTCATACCTTGCTTCGCAGGGTCATAGATAGCCTTGATAGATTCTTTTAAACCTGCCGGCCATGCAAGACCACCGCCCGAAGCAGAGGGGAAGCCGACAGACGGGATGCCGATAGTAGGCAAGCCGATTACGGGGATAGTGATGTTGGGGATCGTGATTGGGTTCATAGGCTATTCCTCTTTAATCATCTTAGCTTCTAATACTTCTGAAGAGCTTATGATTGTAATGTTTATACCATTCGCTATCCCTACGATGCGAAAAATTACATTAGGCGCACCACTATTCTGGGATGCATTGGGGTAAAGAGGAGCAGGCTTCAAATCATCGATTCCCGCAAAGGCGGTAACTAACCCGCCCTTGTTCTTTATCTGTATGGTAACGGGATTGCCGTCACTGACAAACGTTGCGTAATACGCGTTCTCGCTTTCGTTCTTTTCAAATGATAAAACTTCTGCTGCCATGATGTTTACTTTTTAGAGTTTCAATACTTGGTTCCTGTTGCCTTCCCTTCGGTGGCTGACGTGTACCCATGAGAAGTTTTCCTCATCAATGACCTGGTCGAAGGGAAGCTTCAATTCTTGTATAAGATTGAACAGTCTTTTGTTCTCTTTCGGGGTATTCGGAGTACCGACAATATCAGCAGCACATCCATTCATGTGGTCGCTTGTTTTAGAGCCGCCTACCGCCTTATTCAAAGCAGGACAACGGTATCCGCTTGTTACTGTGATAGGCTTGCCGTAAGCCTCTCTTAACGGGTCGAGAACATTGTCAACCAACGCTTGTGCATTGGGGAGCAGTTCTTTCGGCAGTCTGTTATCTATAGCTTTCTTATCAGCCGTTTCGCTTTTAATCAGTTCTGCAATTGTAAAGTATCTCATGCTATTTCTCCTTTCTAAAGTATTTGTTATACACCATGTGAGCCACCCAACCGACAACAGCGCCGACACCGAATGACACAACAGTAGTCAAGTTTACCCAAAACGGAGTGTAGTGCATGTAAAGCATAACTCCCACGATGATAGCGATAACAATCGCTGCGATAATCAATTTCTTTTTCATTTTGTTACTCCTTATCTTTAGTTATTATTTCACTCATATCTTCTTTCTCAACATCGAGTACTTTTTTACCGAATAGGCCTAATGCTTTTAGTAAGTTAAAATTATATCCTTTGGGCTTTAGAATGTTACTTATAATAGAGCAAAACTCTATAAAGCAGACAAACAGGCATGAATACACATCAATATTCCACTTGCTTCCGGAAGCGATGTTTATCATCACCACCATACATACAAAAGCGAAGTAAGTCACCATCTTACCCATAGTCCTGCGGATAGCACTGGAAAAGCGCACTTCTTCGCCCATCAACAGGCTTTTCCTCACTCCAAATGCCAAGTCACACACTACGACTGAAAATGTCACTATCAGCCACGGTATCATGTGTTCCAATGACTGCATAATAAAGCTACTCGCTATTACCGAAAATCCCCCAGGTATGCTTTGGGTAATAATGTTATTCTGCATCTTATCGTTACTTTTACAATTATCCGTATCTTTGTGCCGTTCACAGCGGTAATTACATACCGCTATCCCCGTTTTGCTCGTGAGAGTAGGACGGGATTTTCATATCTTGCCGTAATAGCGGAACCACGCTCCCCATTTGCGTTCCTTCAGGTAGTTCGGATTATCTTGATTAAGTTTGGCTTCCATCTCAAATGCGCTCGCACGGTAAGCGTTGGCGTTTACTTTACCGCCGCCTATCCGTTCATCCGTGAACAAGTGGTACGCAAGACTGATGAACCACTCCACGCCATACAGAATGTAATAGAATAGCGGGATAAGTAACAGCCACCATGCACTGACATAGAGTGATAATAATACGGACGGGACAGCCGCTATCTCCATGCACTCGAAGAACTGTTTCTGATGTGTCCGTTCATGGCGTATGGTTGTTTCGGACAACTCTTTCAGCTTCGTAAGGATGAAGCCGAAGAGCATTATAGTTGTGTAGCTGCCAAAGAGGATAAGTTTGGCTAATTTGCTGTTGTAGTGGATTGTTTTCATATAAATTAAGCTGTTATATACATTACGCGAATAGTATCTATATAGTAATATGCCAAATAATTGAAGTCCTCATTAGGCGATAATGACTTCTCAACAACAGGGGTATTTATCAATGTACCATCTTCTTCTTTATATGCTTCCCATATATACATTGTTGATGCCTCTTTTAAACTCCAGTAATTATCGGAAGAACCGCTATTGTATGTTTTTACAATAATCCCACCTGCCGGAACGATTATCGTTTCTAATACCACTGCACTGCCTTCATCGTTATAACCAAACAAATCAACTGTCTTATTATTGTTGCTGCCGTTAATAAAACAGGTTATGCAGTCTTCTTTTTTCACGGATATATTATTCCTTACCCCCCCCAATATCTGCTTATCTCCCATAAACAGCCCAGCCCCAGCCGAGCCAACTCTAAGATTACTATTTTCGTTACTCATAATTGTTGTTTTAATCGGTTACACAATATGCTGTATTGGCATCCTTAGAGCCAAGAGCCTCGTATTCGGCAGCGGTTTTCTTGGTGATGGTGGTGAGGTTGTCGGAAGTAATAACATCTGTAATTACAATCTTATTGTTATTGCTTGTTTCCGATACATCATAGTAGTATATATAGCAATACTTTAATGATGTCATGTAGCCAAAAGTAAACAGTAATGCGTAATATCCATTTCCTGCTTCTGCCAAGCAATACTGAATATTTGCATTTATGATATAACCAAACCAAGCTCCAGCCGTATCGTCAAAATGTCTTGTACTAAATCTAAGGTCTGTATATTTTCCATCAGAATAACCCTCAACAAAACTTCTAAAATTACCAAATAATTCGTCAGCTAAATCCTGTACGGTTTCTCCTGTTATGACAGTGTTATTAATCCATTTATTGATAATAGTACCGTCTACGTCTCTAGCAAAAATTTTATCATCAACGTATTTCTTTGTCGCCGGATGATAAGGCTGCGTAGGGGTGAATGATGAAGTGTTGGTCTTGGTGAGGACGTCGGTGTCCCTGACGAGCTGGAAAGTGCTTGCCTCGCCACAACGGGCTGTAGTGCCGTTGTTCTCCAAATAGAAATGAAGTCTTCTTAACTGCTGCTCTTCGTTGTAGATATTTAAAGATAACGCTCCCGATTGTTTGTTTGAAGCGAAATTGACAGCATATTCTACAAGAGTATAGATATGTCTTAATGAGCCTAATGACGGTTCTCCAATCTGTACCAAGCAATTATTTGTGCTCAATTTTTCAAGCAAATCCTTGTATTTATCTATACCGCCAAATGCAGCTAATATCTCCTCTGAGGAGGAACTACCTGTCAAGTCAAGTATTTCTTTCGGCAGGATAATGACATTTGAGTTTTCGGGAACTTTCACCCAATCTTTATTTTTACGACCGTAGACGTTACCGTCAGAGGGGGCTTCGTAAATATGATTTAAAACCTGAGACGATTGGGTAGCAACTCCATCCGTGACTGTTATACCTAATTGGAAAGTAGTTTGTGTAATAATTGCAATCATAAGATTAGCATTATTAGCATCCGTATAGGTAGCCATCGCCATTACCGGAATATATACAACTTTCATCCCTGATTCTTCGGGGATGTTTGCCACAACACATACAGTATCTTTATTGATGATGCTCTGACATATATCCATGAAAGCGTCTTTCCCACCAAAGGCATTAAATATCTCATCAGATGTTGCTTGGTCGCTTATGCTCATCGCAGCAGCAGGAATAACTACCACATTCCCAGAACCGCCGCCCGCTATCTTCCCCTGATTAGCCCAGTCGCCGTTCACCCATGCGTAGTAATCGTAAGGAGCTTCAGTACCTACGGCCATGAACCCGTCAACTGCCGAACCGTCGGGAACGGCGGATTTCAAGGCTTCAAGGGTGGCGTATTCTCCGGCAACACGAAAAGAGCTTCCCGGTTCGCCCTTGCAATAAATACCCGTCTTGTCGAAGCTATCTGTTTCTTTGTTATACACATAGACATAATGGTCTGTTCCTATATAGGTCGGATTGTTGGCAACCTTTTCGGCATCTTGTGCGGCTGTATTAGCGGCTTCTGCTTTTTCTTCAGCATTTGATGCGGCGTTGTTTGCGGATTGAGTAGCCGTTTCTGCTTCTTCTTTAGCTGCGGTGGCATCGGACGCAGCTTGTGCCGCCAACTCTGCTTTCTCATTGGCGGTATTTGCGGCCGTCTGTGCTGCGGTGGCATTACTTTCTGCTTTATCGGCGGCTTCGTTTGCCTTATCAGCAGCTTCCAAAGCAGGAGCAACCAACAATTCAAGAGATGCTTTTACTACGGTAGGTACTTCTGTCCCGTTTGCCGGTTGATAGGCCGGAAGGGATGATATGTCATCCGTGCTTCCCGCTTCCGGCACTTCATTAACCCCTATGGATTCAGCCATAAGACGGGCAACTATTTCTTGATAATCTTGTTCAGTCCAAGCCATAATTATTATTGTTTATCGGTTACTTCTTCCGGTTGATTGGCGATAGCACGATTTAGCGCGTCAATAAAGAAAGGTTTGCAGAAAGCATTTGCATACTCCTGTATCAAAGTCACTTCCTCATCGGTATATTCTGTTTCTTCACTGGAATTATATATCTTCATAGCAAGTGCATGTGATGCGATACCGTTGCCGTTACGGTATAATACATTCGCAAAATCTTCCCGGCAATCCTTGTTTTCACAATGTTTACGGGCTACATCTGTCGCAATCAGCATCTTTTCAAAGTTTATCTTTTTCATAATCTATAATCGTTTTAATGTTATCCACAGAAGAAATGAACCCAGTAGGAACCATCGAAAATATAAATACTCGAAACTCCATTCAGGGCTGTCTCTGATTTGGTTCCTCTATCATTGGCATTCATAAGATTCCCTCTTACTATTATATTCCTACTTAACTGATTCTTCACAAATACTATCTTACCGGGATTGGCGGAACTCGGCAGATATAAAACCGGGTCATAACTTGGAGTAGCATTACTATAAGTTACGAAATCATCCGCATCGGTAAGCGTATAGGAAGATGGTACTCCAATCGTACTGACGCCTAATCTTTTCACGCCTATCGATACTCCTGCGGCGTCTAATCTGTTTATTCTTACCGATTCTCCGCTTCTGGCATCAAGCATCACATTTCCTAACGCCTTTATCGCATAAGTGTTAAATCCGGCTTGGGCAATTATATCTACGCCGACGGAGTTATTACCGTAAGCACTTAGACTAAGCGCCGTCATTTCATCTCCGCGAATACCGCACATTGTATTAGTGGTAGTATTCACTTCAAAAAATCTTCCGCCATCCTGTCCTATCCGCAATCTTGCGGTCGGATTTGATGTAATATTCTCAAGTCCGTATTGGGTTATCTTAAAGGCGCCTATATATCCGTTGGTTGCCGTTATGTCCCCCGTAAAAGAGCCGTTATGACATTCGATAGAACCATCTTCGTGTATCTTTATGTTCCCATTGGCCGTAATTACTCCTTCCAGTTGAATATGTTGCGACTTTAACGATATTTTATCCGCCGACACATTAAACAGAGATGACACTTTAGTATTACCTTCTCCGCCTTTGTCATTGAACTCCGCCGCCGCCCAAATCTTGACACCATCCGCAGTGGTTAACCATCCTGCGCTCTTGCTTTCAAGATTAGATGTTCTTTCCGCTACCGCTTCAATCTTTTCATTGGTTTGGCTTAGCTGGGTTTCAAACTTTGTTATCATGTCCTCGTAGGCATTATCGGTCAACGCCAACGAATGTATGTATATGTCCCCTGTAAACTTCAACTCAAAATCGCCCGTTCCGTCCCATGTGCCGGAATACTCCTTCATTGTATATTCTTCACCCGGTTCAAGATGTTCTGTGAAATGCAGGTTCTGACCGGGAAAGCCTATCGTAAGTGTTCCGGCTGTAGCTACCTTATACCGGAAAGAGATAAAGAACTTCTTCGGTTCTTCTCCTTCCTCATAGGTCGGCTTATTGGCTAAATCAGCATTTGACTGTTTTATTCCGGAAGAAAGAATACGAAGCACGTTTCTGTCTCCATATCGTACTACTGCCGCCATAGCATCCTTACGGGAGTAGAACTTTCCATTCACCAATAAGAATTTTCCGTTTACAGTGAAAAAGTGAATGTCGTTCTTCGCTTCCCAACCGTTCGTATTGGATGCGAATGCCGAGTTGTACAGGTAGTTATCCTCTGCCTGTATTTCGTCAAGCACTTTGGAGATTTCCGAATAAATAAGGTCTTCCAATATCTTGAACTGGGTCATAATATTTATGCCGGTCTTCAAAATAAAGTCACCCATGAACTTGTTACCTTGCGGACTGATAACCGTCACTTCCTTGCCCGCCATTGAATAGGAATCTATTCCGGCGTATTGATGAATACTTGGCGCATCATCGCCATACACAGACAATGTTATTGCATTCTGACGCTTCTTATCTGTTCTATTTCCGAGTTGTACAAGGCTGTCACCTTCCTGCGGTATGTCACTACCGGCATCACAGTCTGTCTTGCTTAAATCAATATAATCCTCGCCAACACCCACACACAAACGCCAGTAATAACGGTTGGAAACATTATCGTAAACACCCGGTTTGATGTTGAAGTCTTGAAACCGTACCAGGTCGCCTTCTTTGAACGGGTTCTCGATAGCCGTTTCTCCATCATCCACCAAAAGATAGCAGCGCCAAAAATCTTCATGCTCTTCCACCGTTCCGCATTTCATTCCGGCGGCAGTAAACATGTAGTTACCCCCTGCATAAGAGAGTTTCTTTATCTCCAACTCAGAGAACATCGCTTTGATGCGGACAAACAGTTCATCTACTTCAATGTAGGATTTACCCGTCTTGCTGTCTACTTTGATGACAAAACCCTCACCGAGCGCACCGGAAGAAAAGTTCATTGATTGGATGTAGTCAGAAAATAATCCGCCTAAGAACTTTACTAAATAACTGGTTTGGTCTGGCTTGGTTTTATTTAAAAATAGCTTGTCACCAAAGGCTTTAATGATTGATTCCACTTGTTGGGTAGTCAATCCGCCACCGCCTTGCCCACCTACAATAGAATCTATCTGATTCTGTATTTTTTCTAAAGTTCCTACAGCCTTATCATTGCGGAGAGTGATACCATATGTCGGAATAAGTCCGTCCCCTTCTTTTATCGTAAGGCTGTCAATGATAATGCTCCCATTGATGTTTAGGTCTTCATCTTCAAATAGCATCAAATCCCCTTCTTTTATGCTGTCGTGCAGCTCAGGGTGGCGAGCCATAAATATTTCATCCACCTTAGGCTCATAGGTATATCTTACATAGTCGTTTTTTGCAAGATATTCTTTGGAAGCTGTTAGCAATTTTTGGGAGGCGGCTTTTATGTACACATCCGGCATATCAATTCCCAGAAGTACAAATTTATCTCCGGCCTTTATTTTGAAATCCTTATATGGAAAATACAGATTTAATCCCTCGTCATAGGTTCTATTGCAGGTTAGAACCCACATATTCCCTTGCTTTATGGGCTTATCAGCATCTCCGAGTATTTCAAATTCACGCCCACCGCACATTCCGCTTTTCATGGATATGGTAGCAGTTTCCCCCGTCAGATAATCGTTTATGTCAAACCCAATATCTTTAAGATATATCTTGAATGGCGGAATAGTTTCTCCTTCTTCGAAATATCCATCATCTGTAATTGCTGTATTATCTTTATTTACGGAATCGGCGGCAATTTCATCCAACGCTCCGGTGGCATTTACGCTTATTCCTGCGTCTATTAATTGTTGCGCAGTCATTCCTTCCATTGAAGGGTATATTTCCGGTAGGGAACTGTCGCTTCCATCAAAGAATACCGAGCTTTCCCGTACTCCGATAGCATCTATGTTTTTGCTATCAAGGTATGGATCGAGCGTTTTTCCGGGAAAATCAGGAAGCATTAAGTTTTTAACGGCCATATTATTGGGAACCAGTGCGCCGGAAGGTCTTTTGTATTTTCTTGGGACGTTATCGGTTTCAATGCCGTTTTCTATCCGTATTTTAGCACCGATACGAACATTATTCTTGTCGGATTCTCTGTTCATCAAGACGTAGCACTTCCCAAGGTAACTACCTCTTCTCATTTTATAGGAATGTCCGTTGATTGTTACATCGTATAATGTTGTATCAGACAGAAATTTCATGTAAAAGGGGAGTGTCACGACAGCGCCGTCTATTACATGGGTGTTTGGATCGTATCCATAAGATGCATCCTCAATGGGTGCTTCTATGATAGGGCTACCATACGTAGTGTAATAGTTATAAGGTAAGTTTCTCGTACTACCGTATGCTCTTAGCCGAGTAATAATCTTCTGCGATGAATCCGCAGTCTTTTGTATGGAATACAATCCTTTGCCTTTTCCATATCCGAACATACTACCTACGGCAATTCCGGCTGTACCTATGGTTATTGTTCGCCCTCTTATGATAAAGTTTGCATTAAACTCGCTGTTTGCCAATGCGAGTGCATCCCATACATTTATATTACTTATTGATATGGACTTGTTAGCATCGTTCACATATTCAGGATGTACCGCAACCGTCCATTTTTGTTCTCCTTTATAGATGCGGTCAAGGTTTACTTGTATCCTTTCTGCAAGGGCGTTAATGTTTTCGGCGTAGAAACTGAATGTAGGTAGTGAGGAGTAGTGGATTAAGTTATCCTCTTTTACATAGTCCAGAAATTCACATCTCGTAAGCTCGTCTGCGAGCGAGTTGAAAACCACGTTCTCATACTTGAAAGCCTCTCCGTATGTATTCTTGGCGGCTTGCTTCAGTTCGGTAGGGTCGTAGTTTATTTCAAACCTTTCTTCACGATATGTCAGATAGTCTCCGACTTCAAAATCAATGGGGGTGGGGGACGTAACGGTAATGTTAACGGAACAAGCTCCCATGAACTCTCCGTTATATTCCAGCTTCTCGGCGATACATCGCTGAGTTTGCCCATCCTTGCTATATATTATAAACCGTCCCATTATACCGAAAGAATAATTTGTGTTTTGGGGTCGGTTACCCGAAATGTAATATTGAAAGTTACAACATCTCCCTCATCCGTATTACGAACGAAAAGGTCATGCTTTATGGATTTGAAATAAATTCCTTGCCTGCCTATTTTAGTATAAGTGTCATAAACCTTCAGTTCAGTTCCGTAACCATCTTTCCCAATCAGATAGCCCAGGAAGGCGATAATCTTTTCATTGGCCGTCCCCATATCCCCTTTATAGGCAAACTCTACGTCCATATCATAGGCTTGCATACAGAGTTCTTCGGGGAAAAAAGTGTCTTCTCCGTCTTGGTCTATCCAGTTTCTTTTGGGCAAATCCTTAATCTCTCCATATACAGTAAAAGGGAAATCCTTGCACACAATTCCCCATTGGGACTGCGTATCAATGACAGGACTTCCCAGTTTACTTTTTTGAAAATAGATACTGTAAGGTTTTGCCATGTGTTATTTTGAGTTTGTGTCGTAAAAAACAAAAAGAGCCAATCAACGGTATATCCGTTAATCAGCTCTTTGGCTTGTATTATCAATACTGCAAATATATGGTGTATTTTCTAAATAATCAAATAAAATATTAGAAAATTACCGTTATTTGCACGAAATGTCTGTATCTAAATAACACTCTTCTGCTTTTTGATAAGATGTCTGTTTAGCGCTTTCAAGTCAAAAGGTTTTTGTGTAATGATAGAGTTGGTTTTAATGATTGTCATACTCTCTCTTCCTACTAATTTCATTATTTCTATTTTTTCATACTGTATGTCTCTGATTATTTTTGAAAGTCTATTCCTTATGGTGTTTATATCTTTTTAAGGTAAGACATAGGGAAATGTCGCCTGATGTGGCGGTTAACGACAACACTATGCCTATTTAATCTTGTTCCAGTGCAACCGCCACGGAGCAATGGTAAGACAACGTTGTTTACAAAACAAACTTACGCATTTTTAGCTGTTGTTCAAAACATAGCCTTGCTATTATTTCATTTTTCTATTGATTGATAGAGCTATTCAGAAACTTATTTACGAAGTAGACCTGCCCTTTTCCCGTAAGTTTTGTCGTAATTGTAGTATGTAATACTCCGCCGCTACCTGAGCGTACGCCTTTCTTTATCTCGAACAATCCCTGTTCTACATATTGTTGATTCGGAATGTTGTATCGCTCTCCATGCTTACCTAAATACCCGTTTTCACGCATCCATGCAAATAACCTCTTTTCTCCGATAGGGTATCCATTCTGTGTGATAATCTTTGCTAATTCTCCGATTAAGCAAGAACTATTCGCTGATTGTACGGCATTGGTAAAAGCTATGGCGGGAGTGGCTTCGGCAACTTTCTGTTCTGCTTCAACTCTCTTTTGGCGTTCCTCTTTCAAATTCTGTAATGCTTGTATAGCGAAATCCGGATTAGCAAGTAGTTGCTCTATGGTAATATCTGTAGCATAGATTCCATACTTGCGTATTGAAGGTAACACTTCGTCACATACCCAATCTTGAAATTTTTCAGCATCAGGAAGATTGCTTCTCATTATTAAACGATATACATCCTTTTCAGGAATATATATCATATTTACTCCACCAATGCCGTTTTCGTGTGGGTGAAACACCTTTTTGCCTGATTTACAATGCCTTTGTATGGCGTCTGCCGTATCAGAATATCCTAATGCAGCGGCTACATCTTTTGCACAAAACAAAGGTTCATTGTTTTCGTTCATTATAATTCTTACTTCTCCGAATTGTTCGTTTTTGAAAATCTGAATATTATTTTTCATAATGTTACTTCTTTATATTAAATGAAAAGGGGAGCACCAGCCTAACCGTATAAAGTGGAAGTTTACGAGTTAGACCGATGTCCCCAAATATCTTTATCTATGCAGAACTTCCACAAACTGCAACTGTGATAGCTATCTTGTGGGAGCAAAGTTATTAAGCATTTGAATATCAGTCAAATGTTAATTATTCCCCTTTTAATCTTACTTTGATAAAGATGAAACAGAATGAAACAGCGTGAAATAAAATGAAATTGATTACATGATAAAAAAGTTACTTTATTCACTAATTTAGATGCTGTATATACAGTACTCTAATTAACGTTTCATTCTGTTAATTCAATAAGCGGATTATAGTTCCTTGTTAACAAATGGTAATTATTGTGATACTCATAACTTTAAGTTATTAAATAATTAATTGTGTAACAGACTATTCCTGCTTAGGTGTTAATCCCATACTTGCCATGTCAAACAAACGTCGTAAGCAATTTGCCGATAGCAAAACCTTCTTTCCTGATAAGATATAGTCTTTTTGATGGATAAACCACTTCTCAATAAAGTTTTTACCCTCTTTTTCGTCGGCAAAAAATAATTGGCTTATTTCATTCAGACTGCACGGATATTCTGCTCCGGCGTTATGCTTGTTTACGATATTACGTACATATTCCTTTATTTTAGGGATAGGGGTGGAGTAGGTGAGCTTATTTGTTTTCATATTCTTTTCTTTAAATTATAATTTATCTATTGCCAACCCGCCAGCCGTATTACTGGCGGGACATCGTAACATGAACGTTGGTCGAAACCTCAACATGCATCTATGCTAACATGTGGCAATATATTCTTATTAAGTCTTCTAAGGTCAAAATTCGGCTTAGAAGCATTTGGGTTGCATTTTTTGACAGACATAGGAGATAGCATCCTCATTATTTCCAACTTCTCCTTCTGTATATCGAGTATAACTTCATCCAGTCGCTTTCTTAATTCTTCCATATTCATTTTGGGTATAGTTGTGGCTGTCGGGCATTGGAACCGACTGCCGGATGATTAAAATAGCGTGATTAGTATTTCTTCATGCAGCTAACGAATAAGGCTATGATAGATATAAGTACACCTGCAATGGCAAATATCAAATTCCAATTGATAGGATTGTGCAAGTTGGGGTTAACGGCAAGATAGTGCTTACCCTCTTCGGTGAGGTTGACACTCCACACATGACCTCCAACTACATAATTAGCCTTCACCAATCCTTTTCTTTCAATGGAACGGATGGAAGCAGTAAATACATGCTTCGGGTATGTCGCCGGGCATTCTCCGCCGAACTCTGCTACAATCCGGAATGCTTGCTTTTCTTCCTTTGTTAATTTAATCCGTTCCATAACCTACTCGTTTTCTGCAAATTTACTAAATAATACGCAAAAACATGTTATGCAGCAGGGTCAATTTCACCCTTAATCTGCTTGATGGCTCTCCTCGCATTCCACTCGTTTTCGTACAAGGCGATAATGAAGCGTCTGCCCCTTTCAGTCCATACCGTATATACATTGGTTCCTATCGAACCGTCCGAACGAGTATATGTCTGGGTACGGGTGGAGTGTAATCCCCAAGTAGAGTAGGGGGAATGTAGCAGCCATTGCCCGGATTGGCGATAGATAATTCCTGCTTCCTTTAGTTTCTTGTGCAGTTTCTCTGCGTCCATTCCTATCTGCTTGGCGATTTGTGTGCTCGTCAGAGTATTTACGCTTTGCAGGTGATTGTTGTAGTAGGTGACTTTGGGAGCTGCTTCCTTGATTTCCTTGTCTTGCAGTTCGATGGTGGCTTGCTGTTGTTCCGTTTCAGCTTCAAGCTGCTTTAAACGCTCCTCTCTTTTTGCAAGCGTGGCTTGTGCGATGGTTAGCGCACGTGCCATGATTTCTTCGGGAGTGTCGTTTGGGGTGGTGGAGATGTAGCCGCCAGTGGTTCGTACTTCGTGAAGGATTTGTTTAACTCCTTTCTTGAATTGTTTGGCGATTGGCTTGCGGGATTGCATGAGGACTTCGTATAATCCCCCTTCTGTAAGCATCCAAACTTGCTGATTTCCACCGGGGGGTTACGAATTGTGTAACACCTTTCTCGTCATCATCTACTAAAGACAACATGTGAGAAATGTTGTTGTGATTAATAACTTCTGCTACATCTTTTGCACGAAACAGAGGTTCCTCAACTGTTCCGTAAACGGTGAATTGCCGTCCACACAATTCAGTTTGTTTTAGGACTTGGATAGAATTTGCCATAACTTGTTGCATTCAGTTATAAATAGGCAAACTAAAAAGCGGTTGCCATATACGCTGCAACAAGTTGATGGACTTCACCCCGAAAGGCTAATCTTAACTTACGTATAGGCAACCGCCAATATCCTAAAGTATGGGTATAAAAAATACCCATATATAAATATGAGCAAATTAACCGCTTGCCCTGCGAGATGATTAAGCTCATCAACTTGTTGCACCGCAAAGATAGATATAATCTTTGAAGATGCAAACTTCTTATAAGAAAATCAATTGTTTGTGTGAATTTTCTAAGTTTTTATGCGAATATATAGAAAATTTTCTATTTACTACAAGTTTAATATATTATAAAAATATAAACATGTTACATAACATACCCAATATAATTACAACAGATGTTAATAAAGACGTATATTTGCATATATTTTAATAAACAGTAAAAGAAGATTTAGTCTATGAAAATATTTTTTTATCCATTATTAGTAATATTCTGTTTAATTTCTTGTAATAGCGATAGGAGAGAGTATGCTAAAAAGGTAATGGCTATGGATAAGAGAATGATAGAATATATAGATGAATATTATTCATTTCGTTCTGATTTAAAAAAGGGAAACATATCCAAAGGGAAATATGAAAATCACCGAAAAAAAGCAGTTTTAATCAATCAGGATATGGAAATGATATTACTGTCAAGATATACAGAGCCATACATTACAGAGCATTTTAAAGAGATGAACGAAGCTATCTTTTTGGAATTAGCAATGAAATGGGAAGACCCCAATTATATGGAGAATGAAAATGTACATAAAATTGTATCTCCGGTTTATCTTAATTATAAACTTTCTATATCTGATAAAATAAAGAGTTTAATCGAATAGGTTGTGTTGGAACAGAGATAGGAACTTTGCTTATTGTATCTTTTTGAACAATTATATCCTCATGCTTCACAGTTCGGGGATTTTTATGTTTTATATGTAATAAAAAACACTACAATAAAATTGAATTAATATAATGTTTAATTAAAATTAAACCTTTAACTTTGCCGCACATTAATTAACTAAAACACATGCTTTATGAAAAAGATTTTGATTTTATTATGTTCTGTTTTCTTGTTTTCATCATGTATGAGCATATTTTCAAGCTCTAAACAATCTATCACTTTTATGGGAGAGAACGGCACAAGGCTGTATGACGGAACTAATAATGTGAAATTGGCAGAAATAAAAGAAGGTGGCTCTGCTACAGTAAAAATTAAGAAAAAACTGTCAGACAAAACGATTATTGCGAAAAAAGAAGGTTTTAAGGATACACCTTTCGTTATAGAATCTTCGTTTAATGCTAAATCTTTGTGGAATATATTGTTCTGGCCGGGTTTTTTGATTGACCTCGGAACGGGGAAGATTAATAAATACGATCCTGTTATTTACAATATAGAAATGGACGATAAGAGTAATTAATAGCAATATCTAAATAAATAATAATGAAAAAGATTTTATTTTTACTGGCAATGCTGCCAATGTTTGTTTTTAGTGCGTGTTCGGATGATGATGATTTCGACTATCCAATGGAAACCTTATACGGTACATGGGATGTGACGGATGTAAAAGTAGAGGGCAAATGGTATGACGTGACTACATACCCATATACAAGGTTTGGTATGTCTATATCTTTCAAGTCCGATGGTTCTTTTTATGGTAGAGGCTATTTAGGGAACGGTAGCGGTACATATAAGGCATCAGGAAATACTATTGTTACTTACTTGGATGGCGAAGAATATATAAGATATACGGTTAAATCCTTGTCAGGTGACAATGCTGAACTTACCATGTCAATGGATGGAGAAAGTCTGGATATTAAGGCTGAAAAGCAATAAGTTAAATTTGAAATAATTATTCAAGTCAAGCGGAGTTTCTCCGCTTTTCTTATTTTGTTTTGAATTTATTCATTTTGTACATTAAGAATAGTCAATTTTCTAACTTTTAATCTAAAAAACGAGAAGATATTTATATTAGTGCTCTTAAACATACGAATTATTATTAAAATAATCTTTTGTATTTAGATTTTAGAGTATTTTTGTTTCACAAAAGAATGAACATCATGCCAAAGGAAGTATATACTCGTAAAAATTTTAGGTCTTCACTATTAAGACAAGTCATTATTCGGTGCGACTATTCAAGTCTAACAGACTTAAATGGTTTTATAATGAAGTTAAAATCTTTAGAATGGTTCCAAAACCTTTTTGCGGGTTATCGTCTTGTTAGGACAAATAATTTTAATCTGCAAATAAATCCTAAAGCCATAGAAGATAGATTTATTCCTCTTGAAGTAAATGAAACAGGCAATATACATCGTTTTTTTGATTGCAAGATAGAACCAAAGCAAAATTCGTCTATGGATATAAGTCCTACTTTCATTTGCCTTACAATAGGATGTAATGATTCATATGATACAATAGATACTTATCTTGATTCTATTGCAGACATCATAACAACCTTAAAAGAATATGATTCTTATGTACAAATAGAGAGATTGGCCATAAGAAAGATAGATGGCAAGGATTATGATTCATTGGAAGAAGCGTATGAAACTTTTGAGGTTATGGAAGATTTAGAGCGAAACATTATAGACAACGTGAGGCCTATAAAGAAAGTTTATACAGATTCTTTTATTTCTAATGATGCGAATATTAAAGTTAATTTCACCCGCGGATTGGAACGTTTTAATGATGGTAAAATTAGATGTATTTTAGATATGGATGGCTATATTGATTCTTCTCTTGTATCTCCTAATAAAATAACAAATAAACAAGAGATAGAATCGCTGTTAAAAGATAAAATAAACGACGAATTATTTAAATTGTTTAGAGCGAGTGTAACAGAGAATTTTTTATCTAAAGGGCTTATATCATGAAAACAAAAACTTTATCAGGCAATATAGAATTTAGTACCACAAGAGCCTTTGAAACAAGTAGTCGCCATCCCTCTTATAGGCAAGAGATTGATTGGGCTTCTCAAATATTAATAAAAGACCAAACAAGAGCTATGTCTTCTAATAATAACCAAAAGAAAGTAAATATAACGGTTTGCAAAAATGCTAAGGGGTGGTGAAACGGAAATACCAATTACAAGCTCTGGTGATTTACGCGTAAAGATATTTGTCATAGGATATAAAAATCAAGGAGAATCTATTATAATATTATTCATAGATGCAGGTGAAGAAGGATGTCCTGTAAAATATTCTATCGTAATAGATTGTTTTAAATATAGCAAACGGAATATAACAGATGAGATATTAAGGCGCTATTCGGTTGATACCATTTCTATGTTATGTTGGACGCATCCTGATTTAGACCATTCCGTAGATATTGATACATTAATAAAGAAATATTGTAAGGAAAGTACGCAAATATTATTGCCGGAGCATTTTTATAACGAGCCAAGTGATATTATCACGATAAACAATAAAACACTTCAAGGAGCCGTTGATAAGGTATTCAATCTGAATAGATTAAAAAAGAGAACTGTTACCAATATCAGTGTAACGGATAGAGGATATAGTGAAATTAAAAGTTTAAAATTTGCGGGAGTTGATAAGAGCGTTTTTGTTTCTGTAAATGCCGTTACTCCTATATCTTCAATTTTAGCCAATTATGTGAAGAAAGGGAATCACAATGTAAATAAGAATGAGCTGTCAATATCATTTATAATTGATATAGACGGATATTACTTGTATTTTGGTGGGGATACAATGAATGGGCATATAGATGCTATAAATCCGGCTTATTTAGAGCAATGCCGTTTCGTGAAAATTCCACATCATTCATCTGATACTTCTACGAACTTGCTAAGCTATTTGCCGCAAGAAATAAATACCGCATGTACTACCATATTTAGTGCACATAAATTGCCGAAAAAGTTGGTACTACAAGAGTATTGCAATATAGGAAAAGTGTTTTCTACAGGTAGCGATAATAACAAAAAATATAATTATGGAGTTGTTGAATACGAGTATGATTTCTCAAAAGAAGAAGCTGAGATGAATGTTAAATTACATGGAAATGCTATTGGTTTGAATTAATGGAAGCCAGACATTAAGTCTGGCTTTTTCTTTGCAATACATCACCTTCGGCTTCTACGGTACAATCTTCTCCATGAATATATACATATACCGATGCTATATCCTTTTGGATAACATTTACCTTTGCCCGGTCGTACACATTAATGAATACCTTGCAATACTGAGAGCAGTCAATGGTAACTTCACTGTCATGGCGCACATAAACATCACATACGGAAAAGCCGTCGAATAGGAGAGTGCCTTTGCAATTTCCGTTCAAAACAGCAATTTGTGACATGTTGCGTTTCTGTACATCTTCATCCACGAAGATACCGTTTTTGTGAAGAATATCTTTGTCGAAGTTTTCCTTTATGAAAGTGTTGGTGGGATAATTGTGTTTAATAGCAAAATCAATCCCATGCAGCCATTTGTCAATCAACCCTTGTTGGTCGGGAGTTCCCCATGCTTGTTGCCACGGCTGGCATAAACCAAGTGTGATTGCTTGGTTTAGTAATGTTCTGCTTAAATCCTTTTCGTTCATAATATCTTATATTTTAATTTTTCTACTACCTCTGTCTATTACAAGGTTTAGCATATCTCTAACTTCTTGCACTAAAGCAACGTTAGTTTCGGTGTTTTGGGCACTTCTTAACGTATTATTGGCTATCGCTCTTAATTGCGTAAGCTGTTGTTCTGCAATAACATTATATTTCGGTAATATCTCATTTCCCCATTTTTCAAGCAGAGCACGTTTTATACTTACATCGGCACGGATACTGTTTAAGTAGGAAGCCAAAATATTAGCGGTGTCTTCTGTTATGTTTTCCTGTATCCCTTTGGAAAGTGTATTTGAGGCACTTGTCTCTTCAAGGCTTATTCCCATTTTTTTTGCAGCGGCATTTAGATAATCCCATATCTTTTTTGAATCAGAGATTGTGCCTCTAAGGCTCCCAAGTTGTTGCATTAGCCCGGCCGCCTCTTGTTCGGTTAGATTGGTTCCCCCCGCAGAACTATCCGTAAATATACCTTTATCTCCAAACAGATAATCCCTTAAACCATTCATCGATTTCTGTATTACATTTACAGAAATCATCTCCTTTATGACATTGCGCATAATATCAGCCACCGTATCATCAAAAGCCTTTGCCGCATCTTCTCCGTTGGCAAATGCATTAACTAAGGCTTCTGATATTTGGTCTGCCCAACCTTTTATGTCTATACCAAACTGCTCACTTGCCAAATCTTCATAGAAGTATTTGATTTGTTCGCCCAACTCGATATACTGCTGTCGGTAGTCCTCTATTTTAGAACTGTCAGGGTCTTTTTTATCTGCCTCTGCCTGCGCCTGTTTTATAACCTCTTCTCTCTGTTTTTGAAGATTGGCAATCATTTCTTTGGATTGACTTTGAGTAACAGCGCCCAATTGCCGTTCAACGATAGATTGAAGATTTTTGTAATCATTAGAAAGCTTCTTCACTTCCAATTGCGAACGCTGAATTGCCTTATCAAGCTTCTTGTCATGGGCTTTGGCTATACTTCCTATAATTCCGGTAATACCACTGACGACACCTGTAGCCCCCTGCATGATAGCCATCGGGTTGCCGGAAGATATACCAGCGAAAAGGGTAGCACCGCTTTGGGCGGTATTCAATAATCCACCCGCAACTTCTTGCACAGTACTTAGAGTGTCTCCCATGCTGTCATTCCCTAAGGCATCAAATGCTGATCCCAAATCTCCCAAAGTACCGATAAGAAGATTAGCCATGTCGACAACATCTCCAAAGCCTACTTGAACTTTGTCGGAAGCTGTATTTTGTTCGTCTTGTGCATCAGTAACTTCCCTTTCCGCATCAGCTAATGTTTTTAATTTAGGAGTTAATTTATCGACGACTTTAGTCTGGTAAGATAAACCGCTATCCGTTTTCTTGGTTTCGGTATGACTTGTTTCTGAAATACCGGTAGTAACTTCACCGCCATTTTGAATAAAACCAAGCTCTTTTTGAGCCTTTTTCAGTTTTTTGGTGGCTTCTGCATACTCTTTTATGCCGTCTGACAATGTTTTGAAAGGGTTTCTGCTTTCGCTTTCATCGCGTAGTTTTTTTAAAACATTGACAAGCTCCTTGAACTCGTTAACTTTTAAGCTTTGTCCGGTCGTATTTTTAAACTCTTCCAGGTTCTTGATTAGCCTATCAAGAGTTGCAGAAGATAGTCTATCAAGGTCATCAAAGGTCTTAGCCCAGTCTTCCGAACTTTTGAATTGTTCAAATTTGGTTGATGCAGCATCTTCGCTCGCCTTCTTTTTCCTTTGCGCTATAAGTCTATCGGTTACTTCTTCGCCTAATCGTTCTCTTTGGCTTTCAATATCTGCCAAGTCCTTTTGAAGATTGCGTTCAATATCCTTTATTTTTTGGGCATAATCTTTATAATCCTCTATCATGCCTAAAAGATTTTCAAGGCTTTCTGAACGCATCTTCTTACTCTCCTCGTTGATTGATTGGTATAGCTTCAGAATAGCCCCTTCCCCAAATCGCTTCTTTACATCATCCTCTTTCATGGCAAGCACATCTGTAACAGAGAATTTACTACCTATTTCAGCAAGTGCTTTAGAAAGCTGGCTTCGCAAATCATCAACCATGCTTTTAAATGACACTTCTCCACCAAAGGCAATGTTCATGGAAAGAGATTTGTTTCCGGAAGCATTAAACAGCTTTTTGTATAAATCCCACTTTTCTCCGGTTTGGGAAATATACTTTTCTATCTCCTTTAAGGCATTATCAACTTCTTTCTTTGCGCTATCAATTCCCGCCTTGTCAATCTTGACACCAAGAGAAATGTATAAATCTTCCTGTTTCTCTTTACTGCGGTCTAATTGTCCTTGAATGTATTTGTAAGCTTTGCTTGGGTTGTTCAAATCTAAATTAACACCCTTCTCATCAAAAACAGATGAAAACTCGGATATGCCTTTTACTCTTTGGGTAGCCGCTTCGTCTCCTTCTATCTTTCTCCATTTCTCATAACTGGAGATAGCTTTGTCTATAAGGTCGGAACGGTCTTTCCATTGTTCAGCGATAGGGTCTTTTGTACTTTTTGTTGGTTTTTCTAATATGCCAAGAGTGTCCATGATTTTTTTTGATACATCGAATACCTTTTGAGCATTGCGAATAGTATCTTCGGAATAAGGATTCCCTTTCTTAAAGCCTTTTAGTATCTTATCAGCATCTTCTCTTTCTTCTCTTATGCGTTTGGCGTATTTCTCATAAGCTTCATCATCTCTTGGAATAAGGCTATTCATGTCACCTGCAATTTCTTTGGCTGTAGTAAACCATGCGGATTTAGTATTTTTATCTATATCATCAGTGGCAGATAGAATGGTTAGAAAATCTTCTTTTGCTTCTTTGACAATGGAGCGGGCAATTCCTAATTGGTCTTTTGCTTCTTTCAGCATTTTGGTGTCCATGATACGTCCGTCACTTGCTACTGAAAAGAGTTCGGCATATTTAACACCTCTTTCTGCTTCAAAAAGCCCTTGATATGCCCTCTCCAAATTTATTCTTGCAGTTTCTCGTACAGTAGTCCTTGCTGCTCTATTGGACATATTTAATAATTCTATTTGTCCTTTAAGGAGAGCCTGCTCATAAGACATGCTTTTAAAAATAGAAGGGTATATTTCTTGAAGCCTTTCGTAAGCCATTCGTCTTGCATCCACGGCTTTGGATATATCAAACATTGTGGATATATAACTATTAGCCTTGTTTTTTGCTTCCGCTATTTTTTCATTTTGCTCTTGAACTTCAACATTGAATTCGCGTATTGTTTCTGCGGCACTTTTATTCTTTTCTCTTAAGGTTAAATAAAGCCCCACTAATCCACCAATGGCGGTAATTGCTATTACCCAAGGATTGGCCTTCATCGCTGCATTTAAAGCCCATTGGGCTACGGTTTGCGCTTTTGTTGCTGCTGTAAGCCCTTTTATAGCTCTTGCCCTGTTTACAATGGTTTGAATAGCCTCTATTTTTAGGCTTGCTTTCTCAATGGCATTCACGGCTATTACAGTCGTCTTGTAAGTTCCATAAGCCCCTACAAGCGTACCAAGTATAGCTGCAACAGCTTCCCAATGTTCCATTAACTTTGTAAGCAAATCCAAACTATCTGAAAGCACGCCACTATTGCCTTCCGCAATGTCAGCCATCATCACATCCCATGCATCCTGTAAGTTACTCCATTTGCCCGCAAGACTTTCCGCAAGAGCTTCCTGCATATTATAGAATTTTCCACCTTCATCGGTCAGCTCCCAAAGAACATCTTTTACCATTCCGAAACTAACTTCTTTCTGGCTGATTTTGTCGAATACGTCGCCGGCACTGACTACTTTATTTTCGAGAATGGTGAACCGTTTCGCCAATTCATCCACCAAAGGAATACCCGCTTCTGTAAACTGCCTCAATTCCTGCCCACGGAGAAATGCCGCACTACGCACCTGTCCGTACGCCAATATGATACGCCCCATATCGACACCAACACCTGCGGAAATATCGGCAAGTCTCTTGGTTGTATCATAAAGTTCTTCATACGGAATACTATATGCAGAAAGCTGTTTGGTATATGACGCCAATTCCTTGAACTGAAACGGAGAAACTACCGCCAAATCCTTGATACGGTTGAATATGGTTTCAGCCTTCATACTATCTCCGATAATGGAAGTAAGTGCAATGCGCTGCTTCTGGAACTCTCCGCCAATAGTATATAATCCCCTGACAAAACGCTCTATGCTATAAATGGAATACACATTGGCGATTTGGTTTTTCAATTCCCCAGCTATCCGTGATTGAGAAGACATGGTACTGTTCGTCCTCTTCATTGCTGCATTGTGTGTATCGGAAGCCTTTGCAGCCTGCATTCGGGCAATTCTAAGCTGTTCAAGGGCTTTTTGAGAGCTGGCGTAAGCGTCTGCTCGTATCAATTGGGATACGCCCCTCATGGCTCTTAGTTCACTTGTATTGATTCCTTGCTCTTTAAAAGTTTCTCTAAACTTTTTAATGCTTTCGCTATCCAGTTCAAGTTTAACTTTGTAGGTCTTGTTTTTCAACAAGGCTTCTACCTTGTCTTCAATTTCCTTTACATCTACCTTTAGTCCAACCCTTGCGCTGGTCGCAATGTGCATGTTCACAAGTTTTTTCTTGATAGCTTCATACTCTTGTTCTGTATAATTTTTCAAATGAACGCCAAAATTCAAATTTCCGAGGTCTGCCATGTCAATTATTGTTTTGTGTCTTTTTTGATAGCGTTAACGCCGTTTACCATAAAATCATTGAGGGAAACTCTTTGTCCTTTCATTTCCCGCTCTTTTCTCTTTGCTTCCCACTTCCTTTTTAATTCTTCCATTTCTTTGGCTGTATGCGTTTTCTGCTCTGCGTCTACTTTGTCATATACCACAATTGGGGCGTCACACATCAGAAGTTCATATTGGGCGCATGTCAATACCCAATCCATATACCAATTAGGGATATTAATCATTCCCCAAAGAAGAATTAACGGACGTATCAGTTCCGGGTGTTTTTCTCCGTTTGCGAATGCTGCTCCTGCCGAAGTTCTTGAAGGATACGTTCTGCTTCCTTTCTCGTCATCGTCATTATCGTGTCTCTCATTCCGGTCAAGAACATGGTAGCATTCAAGTATTCCAGTTTCTGCAATTCCACTTTTTTTTACCAATGACAACGACATCGGTTAGTTCTGTGTCTGTGTACTTTTTCCACAGCATACGCCAATATATCCAATGGAAAAGCCTTATCTTCCACCAATTATTCAGAATAATGAGAGAGGCGCATTTGGCAGTGACTTCATCCTCGCTTTTACAGGAATGCAAGACATGGGTGAGCTTTCGTATTGTTCCACGGTGTAGCCATTTTATACCGATTTCTTTTCCACGCAGTTTTACATAATCCACGCTGTTTTCAAGCACATCGTCAAGTGCCTCTTGCTCTGATGTGGTAGGCTGATTTATTGTTTTATCATTCATGTCGTTTTTATGAGAAGTTGAAAAAGAAAAGGCGGCGGCAATAATGCGCACCGCCATGTTGCCTAAATAGTAGAACCTTCCTGTGTGACTTCTACTTGCCCAAATTCTGTGGGAGTAGATATGTTTACAGTAGCCGTTCTTTTGGACGCTCCGCTATTTTCAGTAACCTTGACCGTTACCACTTTCCCGCTGACAGATGTTTTGCACCAAGTTTCTGTTGATGAAGCGGAAACGGTGCTTTCTTTTGTTGTAGCGGTAATGGTCTTCCCTGTGTTATCTACCGTATTAGAGAACGACAGGGAAGTAGGAGCTACGGTCAGGCTGCTTTTTTTGTCAAGAAAGCGATATTGTCGTCCGAAGATGCGTCTGATACCGCCCCATCCTCAATTTCAATGGTTCCGCTCAATGCAAAACCGAATGGGGTAGTGGAAGCATTTTCAAACAAGGGACGCGCGTAAATAGCCATTTTCTTAACAAGCAGACATTTTTCGGCATCATCACTCAGTAAGGCAAAACCGACATTCAGCTTTTTATTGCTAAGTGTAGCGGAAAAACCGGAATAAGCAACTCCGTTCACCGTGGCATTTGAAATATCATTGGCTTCTCCGAGGAAATACTCTACCAGTTCCTTGCTCATACTCGGAACAGTGGCAGCAAATGTAATATCACCCGCAGTACTTGTCACCGCCCAGTCTGCCTGCAAACCGTGTACTTTTGTACGGTTTAACGTCGGTTCTGCTTGGGATAAGGTAAGCGTGTCTACAGTAACGGGCAAATCAAAATCCGGTTCTACAGATGCAAAGTCTGTAATGCCCCCTTTTACCAGCATAATGGATGAAAGTCCGCTGAATACGTCTTTCAACTCTTGTTTTGTTTTCATTGCCATAATCAATAGTTTTAATCGTTTTTATTTTATATTTATTTTATATTTATTTTATCACAAGGTCAGCCCTTATCAATGTTGCGCTGAAACCTAATCCGTCACTACCTTTCAAGGTCAATTTAGGATTGGAAGCTGTAATAGCTTTGTCGCTTATTGGGAACAGGGAAAGAACTTTCCCTACAAGACTATCCATTTTTCCCAGGTCTTCCGCTCCGCCTTTTTTCTGTCTTACATATATTTCAATGGTACAGTATGTACGAATATTGCCAAACCCGCTACCATAGGTCGTTGCAGATAATAATCCGGGTAATGATACTACGATGAAATCATTCATTTGCTTGGCTACGGCTGCGGGGCGGTCGTTGGTAAAAACGCTATCGCTAACTGTATTCGTCGCATCAAATAGTGATTTCAACGCATCCTTGTATTTAAAATCCTGTTCGTATCCCATATCACTTCATCGGCTTAAAGGTCATTTTAGCGATACTTTCCGCATAATCAAATGTGTCCGATAATACATTTAATCCCTTTTTTGATTCCAGATAGTTGGAATATTCTGTACCAGTACACATTACTAATCCTACGCCATCGCTCGGAGCTTTGTATGCTTTGAGAAAATCAACAGAGGTGGTTAACCCATATTTCCCATCAGTATCAATTAAATTGTACTTTTTAATGGGGATGAATTTCCCGCTTTCATAACTTTGAACCATTATCACGCCAACACCATCACCTCTGCTAAGTTTGGGACGAGTGGGATTTTTCAGTCCTTGTGTTACTACAGCAGTAATTATACGAGATAAACCACCTTTATAGTAGATTCCAACAGCCAATGAAGTTAAAGTGTTTCCGGTTACATTATGGTACTGGGCTGATATTACTCCATCCCTAAGAAGCTTTATTCCGATTTCTGTTATCCTATCTAATAGGTAGGTGTCAATAACAGAGTTTATCTTTTTCTTTGCCTCTTCCAAGACCTTAACATTATCATCCATAACCCTAATTTTTAGCCATATTGAAATACAATGTAGTCCCCATTTCAGTTGCATAACAATCCGTAACAGTACATGCTTCAAAAGAGCTACCGTAATCGGTAACGTCCACAAGGTCTCCCGCAAGAATACCTTTCACAAGACCGGGAATGTCTATCGCATAATCACTTTTTATCACATTGCTTTTTGTGAATGTCCTTAAGCTGGAACTTCCGTACTTGTTACATTCTCCTTCATACAGCACAGTTTCGCTTCCCTCATCAAAAGATGTTTCTCCGGAAATACGATATACCTTGCATGTATGCGGAAAACGTGGATTGTTTATTTTCATAGCGGGTATCTCTTGTTCATGTTCATGCCTAAATTGATAATCCTGATAGATGACTTCCGGACATTCTCTCCATACAATGCGTATATGTCATTAGCCATCTGCCGAAGGTTGCGCTTGTCATAAGCGGAGCTTTGTGTACCGCCTTCTTTGTGCTTCCATACGCCATTGGCATCCTCTACGCTTCCTGTTACGCTGGGAGTACTTGCACACCACATGTAAAGGTCTGCCCGACACAGGTCTTTTTGACGCTTTTCTAATGTCGCAACATCTGTTCCTGGCGCAATCTCCCTGTCAATCAATATTGTATTGATGGCATTGTCTGTAACCTCGAAGCCGACACAACCACGCAAATACTGTTCTATGGCAGTATCATTCTCCGTAGCGGGGAAATTGACTGATATATCACCGACATCTATTGGTTTTCCTATATCAGCCAATTCCTCATCTATGGAGAATTGATGTGTATTTTGAGAACCATTCATGGTTATTTGCCTTTAACGTTCAGATAATAGAACCAGCGTACCTTGTTCGGGACAACCAAACCGGTTACTTCCGATTTAATTACCTGTGTCATGGTTTCGTCGTTGAATACCTGTCTTATCAGAGTACGACCGCCATCATATAAGGCTGTGCGTGCTCCCGGAGTTTCCATAAAGACAGGACGGCCGCATTGTACATCTCCCAGTGATTCATTGGGAACGTAGACAAGAACACCTTCTTCAAAGCTTTGCAAGTTTTTGTATTCCATTTCTTTGGAAGTCTTGTTGAAACTTTCCACAACGGAGATAGAATCAATAACTCTGATTTCCGCACCGATACGCGCTTCAATGAATGCTTTGATTGTGTCGTCAGGCACAAGGTTGGCAAAGGAAAGTTGCATGTTCTTATCGGAAATATCCGGACGGGTTGCAACGGTGTACATCTGACGGAAATACGGCAAACTTATCAAGTCTTCAAATGTTGTTTTTGAACATTCCCAGTGTCCGGCGGGAGCAAAATCTTTTTCTTCTGAATCCCGTCTTACTTGGCGCATAACCCTGATTGGGTCTATTGTGGTTCCGACAGCGGCATCTTGCGAAACCGTATCATCTGATTTCTTGTACCATACAGAATCCTTAATGTTTTTCTTAGGGACACCAAAATCTATGGTCAGGGCTATTCCAAGAGGATTGTTGGCGGCATTGATTACGAGTTGCCCCTTCTTGGATACTACTTGATTTCTTTGATAGAGAAATGTATTATAGTTACCACCGAGAAGATTATCCACTCCATTGAACAGTAGTTCCATGATAGTGGATTCTATTTCGGGAGTGGAACTGCCGATGGCGTCCATCAACATCATTTTCTCCCTTAAAATCTTTCTGCTCAACGTAATTTCATGCTTGAAGGTTGGCAAACCGCCCATATTCAAAGACAGCCCGTCGGTTGATTTGGTAGCACCATCACTGTCAATGTCTACATAGGTAGCCAATGTGTATGGGCGTATTGTCGCTTCAATCTGTTCATATGTAGGATTCAGAGGGATGTTGGGATTCAGTGGGAATCCCATTTGCGAGAATGTTTGTTCTGCATTGTATTTCTCTGCGAACATGTCGTTAATCCAAGATTCTAAGGGTTTATTCCCGGTATATCCCAATGCGGCAAGTCCCCTTCCTACAATATCATAAAATTCTTTATTTCTTGTATACATATTACACTCCTTTCTTATTCATTGGATTCACGCACAAACTCAATCATAGGAAGATTGGCTTCCATAGCCGGAAGTATAGTTGCCCCGACCACTCTGTCTGCATAAATTCTTCCGTTTCTCACCACGGCACAAGTAGCCAAAGTGCATCCTTCAGGAATACATACATCTTCAAAGGTTAAACCGTTGACCGTTCCGGTTATGTCCGTCCACTTACTTGCGGTAAATGCTTCCGGGGTTTCGATTGCCGTTTTATTTTTGTAAATCTTACCCGCTTGTTCCACAATATCGCCTACCGCATAGGTTTTTGTGGCCTCGTATGCAGGGCCTGCAACCACTACCACTTGCTGCCCGGCGCCCATAAATTGCACAGGAGTGCCTGCTCCGATTACAGTGCCGGCCGGATATTTGGTATGGTCAATCGTACCACCACCCTGATACAACTCCCTTACTCTCGACCATACTGGGAAATTACCGCCAATCCCCGCTTGGTATTGGCTGATGGTGTTGAAAGTTCCTAATTGTCTCATTTTTTGTCAGTTTTAAAAATGTGTTTGTTATTTTTTACCAGGGAGCTTTCCTTGCGCTCTCATGCGTTCTTTGAATGCTTCACGGCGGCTGTTGGTCTGTTCCTCATTGAGTTGGGCAAAATTATTTAATGCCGGAGATGCTCCATCTCCGAAGATAGCCTTGTATCTTTTTTCATAATTTTGCTTGGCTGCATTTACAATGTCCTCCACCTTCATGCCTTCTGTGAAATTCACGTCTGAAATGGCAATGCTTAGGATTTCATCGTTACAGATGTTTTTCCCGCCGTTTTCAATTTGAGATTTCAATTGATTCTTTGACGCTTCTTTTAAAGCTTGGATAGATGCGGCGTTTTTCTCCGCTTCTCTATCTTCTTTCAATTGCAAAAGCTCCTTGCGCATCTCTTCTAATTGAGCGGTAAGGTCTCCCTCTTTAGTAGTTTTGCCTTCATCGGAAGGCTGCTGAGGTTTGTAGTTTTTCTTAAAACTCTCAACTTGTGTTGCGACATCATGATTGTACTGTCCTTGTAGTCCTTGCAAGAAAGATGTGGCCTTGCTATAATAAGTGTTGTCAGGCTCCGTTCCTTCTTCCAATGGATTTAACTCTATGTACTTCATTAATGTCTGTGACGAAAGACTGGTTTGTCCTAATCTGGTCGTCAGTTCGGATAAGATTTGTTCTTTCTCCATCGTGTTTTAGTTTATGTTATAAAAAAAAGAGCCTATCAACGCTTTGTGCGCCAATAAGCTCTTAGGCTTGTATATGCAAAATTACTATCCTTCTATTTTTACACTAATAAAATTACGACACCTTCGGCATACAGTTCTAAATAAAACGCTTCCACGTATTATTTTTACATCTGTAAGTTTTTGTCCGCATATGGGACATATCACAAAATTTCCTTTTTCACTGGTCTGTTTTTCATCCAGCTTGGTGTCTATCTTCATCATATCACATGATTTAGTATTGCAAATATATAGTATATTTTCTAAAATACAATGCTTTATATTTATTTTTTAATGGAAAATATTAGAAAATTTATAATAAATCGTATATTTGCATTATATATAACTCATAGAGCTGTGATTCAAGCCGGAGTGTGCGGATTTATACTGCATACGCCGGCTTATTCTTTTTTATGGAACACGACAATATTGTATATACTAAGGGTGGGAATGGTGTGCTTACTTACGCACAGGTGGAAAAATTAAGAGAGTATGGAAATCCACTGAATATAATCGCCCAAAAAGGATGCCAGGAGAAATTCCTTTCATCCCCGGCGGATATTACTATATTTGGTGGAAATCGAGGCGGCGGAAAAAGTTGGGCTCTACTCATGGAAGTGCTTAAGGATATACAAAACCCCAATTTTGCAGCAGTCATTTTGAGAAACGAAAAAGAGGACTTGAGTAATATGGTTAATAAGTCCTATGAATTATTTTCCCAATTTGGCAAATACAACCGTTCTATTTCGGATATGACTTGGAATTTTTACACTGGTGGATTTCTAAAGTTTTCTTATTATGCGGATTCATTTGAAGATTTTGTAAAGCGCTTTCAAGGGAAAGAGTTTTCATTCATAGGTATAGATGAGATAACTCATTCCGATTATAATAAATTCAAATATCTTATAACGAACAACCGTAATGCTTACGGCATAAGAAACCGTTTTTATGGAACGTGTAACCCAGACCCGGATAGTTGGGTACGTAAGTTTATAGATTGGTGGATAGACGGCAACGGCAACCCGATACCGGAAAGAGATGGAATTGTGCGCTATTGTTTTATGGATGGAGACCGTCCTGAAGATATTTATTGGGGGGATTCCGTAGAAGAAGTTTATGTACAATGCAAGCACATTATAGACCCGTTACTAACTCCCGGATTGGTTGCAAAAGGATACGACAAATCGGCTTTTGTAAAAACTGTAACTTTTATCAAGGGAAAGTTGGAAGAAAATATCGCTCTCATATCTTCCGATCCGAACTATCTTGCTAATCTCGCCCAACAGGATGAAGAATCGCGTGCTCGTGACCTTGAAGGTAATTGGAACTTTAAGGCTGCCGGTGATGATATTCTTAAGATGGAGCACATGGAACGATTCTTTAATAATTCTTCTCAATATGGAGATGGCAAACGTAGAGTTTCATGTGATATTGCATATGAGGGCGGAGATAATCTTGTTTTGTGGTTTTGGATTGGCAATCATATAGAGGATGTATATGTTAGCCGGGACAACTCTAAACGCACGGAAGAATGCGTTGCTTACAAGCTAAGGGAATGGGGAGTTATGGAGAAGGATTTTGTTTTTGACTTGAACGGCCCCGGACAGGATTTTAAAGGGAAATTCCCCGATGCCGTAAAGTTCAATAACATGGCGGCTCCTATTCCAACGACGAAGGCAGATGAAAAATCAATAAAATATATCTATTCATCTTTGAAATCGCAATGTGCAGATATTCTTGTTAAGAAAATAAAAGGTGGTGAAATTTCTATCAATCATGATTTGCTGTCTCGAAAGTTTTCCGGCAACGGTTATCCGGAAATGACACTTTATGATATTCTTATGAAGGAACGTAAGGCTATTAAAGATGCGGAAACAGACAAAGGATTTGCCTTGATAAAGAAAGATACCATGAAAAAATATGTTGGGCATTCTCCCGACTTTATAGAAGCAATGATTTACAGACAGATTTTTGATATAAGAAAACAACACACTAAACCCAAAGGATTATGGAGAATATAAGTACACGACAGATTATGGTACGCCGCCCGTTTCGGAGAATATTGCCAAACGGATACAAACAAGCGGCGGGGGTTATATCTGGCAGCTTGTCTGTCAATGAACCTTTAGACAATCCGACATATCAGATAATAACTCAAATGGATTTTTTAAGGGAATTTGAGCCGTCTGGGCATGCTATAAATGACCCATTGGTATATCCGGACAGATTAAGACAAGACCCTGAAACAAAGGAATGGTTTAGAGAATCCGTTATCAGATGTGCTTTTGCGTTTCAGAGGATTATAACAATCAAACACTTGGTGCATCTTTGTGGAAACGATATTCAATTTGAGATGGAAGGGGATACCGAAAATGAAGAAGTAAAGGATACATTTTTTAAGTTTCGGACTGGATGGGCTGTAAAGGACATGGAGATAGCATGGTATGAAGCAGCAAAATCCGTAAAGATAACGGGAGACGCAGCATTTGTAGGTTATCTCCGAAAAGGAAATTTCTATTGGAAAGTCCTTTCTTTTGAGAAAGGAGATATGTTATATCCTCATTTCGATAATGTCACAGGAGAACTTACATTATTCGCCCGTTCCTATTCCGATTTTGACAATGATGGAAATACAGTTACAGACTGGCTTGAAGTTTGGGATGAGAAATATCTTCGCCGTTTTAGAAAAGGGAAAGGTGCGTATAGCAAAATAAAGCAAGTGATAAAGAACTTGTTTGGATTAAGCGGATACGAGCTTGTATCTTCTCAGGAGCATGGCTTTACATTTATTCCAGTGGCTTATCACAGAAATGAAGCCGGCGCTTGTTGGTCCCCTTCACAAGACAGCATAGAGCAATATGAACTTGCTTTTTCGCAATTGTCACAAAACAATACAGCTTACGCCTTCCCGATTATGTATTTCAAAGGAGAGGGAGATAGTATTAATATAGAGGGCGGGATTGATGGCACTATAAAGTGTATATCAATGGGGCCGGATGATGAAGCCGGGTATCTTAACAAGCAAGATGTTTCCACTGCATTTACAAAACAGCTTGACACTCTCTATAAATTAATTTATGAACAGTCTTTTGCGGTTATTCCACCGGAAGTAAGAAGCGGCGACCTTCCAGGCGTAGCCATAAAACTTCTTTATTCTCCAGCTTTTGAAAACGCCATGAAAGATGCGCAGGAATACAACCATCTCATTGATGATATGGTGAAGATATTCACTTATGGCTATGGAGTAGAAACCGAAAACCTTATTGACCTTCAAAATTTGAGCGTTTATGCTTGGATAAAGCCTTATATTCATCTGAACGAATCCGAACTTGTGCAAAACCTTGCAACTTGTGTTCAAAACGGCTTTTTATCCCGGCAGACTGCAAATGAGCAAATTCAGATGTACAGTAATCCTCGTGACTGGGATAGGATTATAAAAGAAAAGAAGGAAGAGCAGCAGGCTGACCTTCTTTACGAATTGAAATCCCGGCAGACATCCGCTACAGATAATGAAGTTGAACATAATCCGGCAGGAGACGATAAACAATGAAGCAACCTACACAAAAACAGATACAGGACGCAAAAGATTTTATAAAATTACGTTTGCAGGCTGAAATATCTATGCAAACCCATTTAGAGGAACTTCTTGTGCAAGCGGCAAGAGAGATTATAGATATATCATTCAAGTACGATATTCAACCCTCAATGTTTCGTTTTTCCGCAAATGAAAACTTAAGGCAGGACGTTAATGAAGTACTCCGTAAGTTGCGTGAATTGATTTACGATTACACGGAAACCCTTTCTGTATATGATAGGGAAGAGGAAAGAAACGAGATTGTAGATTTTATAAACCGGAAAGACCACGGAAAAACATTATCAGAGCGCATCAACATTTATTGTAACCGATTTCAGTACGAGGTGGAAGCTGCCATTGCAGCCGGTCTGATAGCCGGAATTGGAAAAGATAAAATAAAGGATAGTGTAAGGTCTTACCTTAATGCACCCTATGCGAGCCCTTATTTTAAGAGTGCGGTCGATAATGGCGGAGCTTCTGCCACACGTATTAAAACAGATGGCATAAGTTATGGGGTAGGAAAGTCTAATTCTGCTTACAACTCGTTAAATACCCTTACCCGATTTGTCATAGGCTCTGCATGGATGTGGTTTTTGGGGATTGAGCATAAAAATAAAGGATATACAGGTTTCTACTCATATCGTGGGAGCAGCTACCCATGTTCCTATTGTGATAGCATGGTCGGGTATCATCCTATTTCTGAATATCAGAATCAATGGCATATAAGATGCTGTTGTTATTTTGTGTTTGTATAACTAAAAATTATAGTAATATGTTGAGAGGAAAAGAGGAACAGATTTCATTCAGCCGAGGACTTAGTGGAGAATGCAAGCGCTCCAGAATAAGCTTTAAGGAAAAGGCTTTTGCTGACCTTATTGCTATGGGATGGAAGGATAAAGATGCTTATCTTATTTCAGGTCTTTATAATCCTGTATATTCATCTAAAGTAAACGAAAAAGAGATGAATAAACTATTAATGGAAGAAGAACGGTTCATGACTTATTTAACTTCTATAAGCCGGAAGATTCAACGAATGCAAAAGGCCGTTGAGAAAGAAGCGGATTTTCCGGTTGATAAAGTTAGCGATGAGGATATTGCTTCCGAACTATCAAAGGAAAACCAGCTTCGTAAACTTATCGCCGCCCGTAAAAAGTATGACGGGAAAGAGGGATGCAAGGAGTGGATAGACCTTACAAAAATGATAGCCGATATTACGCAAATCAAAAAGGATGAAATAAAGGAAGAAGATAATACAGTCCATTTCTACCTGCCGCTTTCATGTAATAATTGCTCCTTGTATCTTGCTGCTAAAAAGAAAGCCGGGAAATAAATCCCGGCAGTTGTGTATCCTTCTAATCCTTAAACTTCCCACTTTTCACTTGCCAAATGCAATCAGCAGCCCATTGAACAAGATACGCCCTTGCCTCTCCATTACTGAAATTAAACCCGCCCAATTCAAATGAATCGGATATAAAGTCTGTGATATGGCTTGCTTCGTGGGCGGCAACCCCAACGGATAATCTGTCTTTTCTGAATATTCCGCAAAATATACCAATCCAACCGCTTTTTTATCGCTGACAGGATAACAAGTCGCAATAGTAAACGTGTTATTCCCTAATACTTCTGATGTAAAATCAGTACGCTCCATTTTATCAGTCAAGGCATAGAATTTATTCTGCATATCTCCCAATGATGGGTTAATTCCTACCCACAATCTGAATGGGTATATTGTCGGATTAAACTCGTGTATTTGGTATTTCTTCTCCAACATGGTTACTAACTTTTAATCGAAATACATTACTTTCTGACCTATACACACCTTAAATCGAGAAAGGTTCTCTGGGTATTGTCTAATATAGCCGTTTGTGAATGCACCTGTACGCCTGTGATACCTTACACAAGCGTTTTCAGGCGATTTAGCCAATACTTCTTTCTCGTCTCTGAAATCAAATAATAAATGGTCTCTGTACGATACCTTGTACCACTTTACTTGGCTTCTTATCTTTCTGAAATATTTTGCTTTCATGGTTACCTCTCCAACTCTTTTTTCATTTCATACATCTGCCTTTCCTCTTCAATAATTTTGGCGTCTTCTTCGTCAGATATAGGTTTAGCATCCGCACGGTCAAGGGCGCTCCCGATTGCCTTTAATACATCCACTTGCAGCTCTACATCAATGCAGTTAGCCACATACTGGACGTTGCGCACTATAAGCATTGGCAGATTGTCGACCTTATCTTCTATAGGAGTATTATCCAGCAGCATAAACATCATGCTTCCCGCCCCATATTCAACGGAGAAATCTCCGCTTACTGTTGATACCTTAATAAAAGGCAAATCACCTTTCTTGTACTTGACAAAGGTCATGTTTCCGATTTGCGTCTTTCCGAAATCCATAGTTTATAATATTTAATTAAGTAAATCTTTTAATCTTCATTCAAGAAATCATCGTCCGAATATTCCCAGCCTTCAAACAGCCCTGTCTTTGCTTCTTCCGCAATATTGGGGACATGCCTCATAAAATTGTTGCCAATATCTTCATTTCCGCACCATAACGTATAAGCGTTGCTGTACCCTTTATCTGCACGTTTCTCGCGCGCATATCCGAGGGACAGCATGTCAAGCCCCAACTTTCTTTGAGAAACCGGAACTGCACCGTTCTTTTTGCAGAACCGTTCGTAATTCTTGTATATCTCCGAAGATGTCAGTTCTATGGGACTACTTCCTTCAAATTCTTCCGGCTGGCACTCTTTATATTTGAGATATTCCGATATACTTCCGTCTACAAGTTTTCCATCTTTCCCGGTAACAGTAGACCGTATTCTTTCCAGTTTCAAATCAATCTTCCCACCCAGGTTCTCAGGCATTCGCCAGTTATTCTTTTTTAACTCACAAAGCCCCTTTACTATCCATGCCATTATACCGGCATATTCAGGCTTCATCCTTTCCGCAAGCATAGTATCTCTCTTTTCCACGGGTATTGTCTTGTCAAAGTTCAGTACGAGAGCACGGCGTTGCATACTTTCATCATCAGGGTCGTCCCGATTAAGAAAGTCTTTAGGCTGCCAACGGTAGTTGGAGTTACACAGCATGATAGGCGGTCTCTGCATCATTGTGATGTTTCCGCCTATTCCCCGACAGGCAATCGGTTCTCCACTGGATATAGCCTTGATTATACTCATATCCTTAAAATCCCCGCGGTTGCTTTCCGTGCAATACATAAGTCTTTTCTTTGACATGGAATAAGCGGCACGCAGTTGCTCGTCCCCGCCTCTTGCAAACTGGCTCATCTTGATGTTGAGTATTTCATCTTCCCCGAACATATCCTTCAGAACCCTGTAAATAACGCTTTTCCCATTCGCTCCCGTACCCTGCAATATAAGGAAATACTCGAAACTGATATTCTTCCTGTTAACAAGACACGCGCCGAGGAACATCTGCAATATTCTTCGTTTGTGCTTCTCCGGCAATACGCCATCCAGCTCTTCCGTAGGTATCCAGCTCTCTCCAAGAAAGCTTCTCCATGTAGGACAGTTGAATATTTCCTTTCTGTCATATTTGAAAGGATACATCTTTACGCAGTCGAACTTAGGAGAATGGGGATAAGTCTTTAAGGTATTCATGTCAACCACGCAATTAGTGAAGCACATAATACTAAGGTCGGGTTGCAGCTCATGGTCTCTGATAACATTTATTATCCGGTTCATGTAAGCATACATGTTTTTATTGGTGCGGTCACGGGCTGCAACACCCATTTTCTCAAGCCACCTGTCTACAGCGTCATAAAGCACGTTGTAGTCCATATACTCGTATATCTTTCCAGTAAACACATACAACGGAACGCGATAATCGGCAGTGTCTCTCGTCACCACGCCATACCCTTCCCGGAATAATTCTTCAAGACGTCTACCGTATCTGTCTATACGTTCCGGATTACTCGTAACCAAAGATATGTCCCTAAATGTAGGAGCGTATTTATCACAATGCTGTGACAGCAATCCAAGCACATAATCCTTTAATTCCCTTCTGTTCATTATATGTCGCTAATTTTGTGTCAAAAAGAACATAGCTATATCTGCTATAGGCGCATTTTATAAAAATAGCCTTTTTCTTTTAATTATTAAGGCTAAATACATATAATCATGTTCTTTATCTTCCTTATGCAAATATACAACTATTTGATAACAAAACAAGTGAATTTTCTAATAAATGTGGGTAAAAGTTAGAAAATAAGCTATAAATATCTGTTTTGTCAGAAAATGCGGAGATACAACGGGTTTCTTGTTGTAAAATATCGTTACAAGTTGATGAAAAATAGGGGGAATAAAAAATTTTTAGGTGAGGTGACTACACCAGAATACTTTACATAATATAGGGGTGGGGTGGGGACTGTTTGGCTGGGTGTATGGGTGCTAATTACTGTGTAGTAGTGTGTTACGGTTTATATTATCTATATAATATAAAGTTTTGATTTGCTTACATTTCCCCTACTATCCCATCATTGGCGAGAATTGGGAAATAACACAACGTAGCCGAAGACACCCACTAATCATTATAAATAAAGTCAATATTATAAATATATGATATAGATAATATCTATTAATCATCGTACTCCGTTAACGCCTTGTGTTTATATGTATTGTCTATATGTTGTATTTATAATATAGATAAAATCTATTGGCTTTAAATGTCTATGTTTATACTTGTTGATATTATATATTTACATTTGTTAGTGCTGTGTTTATGTGTTATAATTAGTTGATAATAAGATGTTTAATTATATATTATTTGTGTTTTAAAACATGTGTATTTTATGAAAATATTTTGCAATATTCTTTGCTGTTTACGATATAATTTGTATCTTTGTAATGTAAGGAAGGGATAGATATAAGGTCTGGTTCTTACAAGCGTTGTTTATATTATGAGATAAAAAAGGAGCTGTAAGTACGGCAATACTCACAACTCCGAAAGAAGGGAATAACCAGTAAAAGTACATCCCACTCCAACGAGGGCAAAAGTACTCATCCTGGTTATCACTTCCAAATTATCCTCTTTGAAACTCCGCTGTAGTTTGAATTATTAACAATTTAAATATAACAGTTATGAAAAAGGGAAATTTACCTACACAGGAATACGAATTAATCAACGTGTGTATGCAAACAGTTGAAAACGGAACTCCGTTAACCTGCGATGATTGCGGGCGTACAATATTTAACATTGCAACTATAAAAGGGAAAAGCGATGGGGAAACGTACAATGTTGGTTTGTCATGCGTAAAGAAGCTGTTAAATAAGTCTATCTACTTCGATCTGGAAACTGAATGGGAACTTGAACGAAAGGAAAGCGAATGGAAACAAGCGATGAACAATTTGAAGTGGTTGAAAAAGCAAGCGAATGAAGGGAAATATGAATTTTCAGTTTACAGATACGAAAACGGAAAAGAGTTTAATATAGAACTTCATTTTGCAAAAGATTTCGGAGGATACAAAAAGGGATATTACGGCGGGCATTCTGCTGCAATGTTATTAGATAAATTACCATTATTTTCTGAATTTATCAAAGCGTGAAACGTACAAGCGTTGCACCCGGTGCGAGTTCCGGGATACGCACAAATTAATAACATAAAAACTTATCATTATGAAAGCAATGAATTTCTACACCGCAAACGGTTGGGCTGGCTCAAACTATGATAGCAAGTTATCTACAAAGGAAATCGCCGCAAAGGTCAGGGCTTTTGCTAAGAAGAATTTCCCGGGTTTTAAATTTTCCATCCGTACAGAATGGAGCATGTACACGGATTCTATGTATATCGAGTTAAAGGCAGGCACTTGTATTCCTTTTATTGAAGGTTCAAGAAGTGCGGAACGTGGCTATATGTCTACGATGAACACCGTAAAGGGCTGGGAAAAGGATTTAACGCCGGAAATGTTTAAAGTGCTGGACGCTGTTGCAACGTATGCAAGTTCTTTCCGTTACGATGATAGCGACGGTATGCAAGATTATTACGATACTAATTTTTATTTGAGTATAAAAGTAAGCAATGAATACCAGATTGTAGAACCGAAAGTAAAGAAAAGCAGCGTTAAGGCTGAAAAGGTTGAGGAAGCTAAAGAAGTTGAATCCGTGGCGGTTGAAGGTCTGGAAATGGTGGATTATTCCGAAAAAGCTATTGCGGTGTTCGGCGATACGAAAGCGATAAAAGAGCAGTTAAAGGAATTGGGCGGACGCTTTAACCCGTCTTTAAATTACAACGGTGAAAAGCGCGCCGGATGGATATTCAGCAAGAAGAAGGCGGGCAAGGTGAAAGAATTGATAAAACCTACTGAAATTTCGGGTATTGTCGAAGTCGGGCAAAAAGAAGTTGCAATAAAGGAAGGCGATTTAATAGCATTCAAAACTAACAGCTTTCAAGATTCAGAGGTTTATAGAGGGAGTGTTGAATATAAAGAGCAATTAGGGTTTGTGGTTTTCGTGGATGGTGTGCAATATGAACTAAGAAAGGCGATAGATATTAGAAGGTTGCAGGATAAAACGGAACATCGGGAAAACGAAACGTACCCACTTGAAAATATCAGCTTCACTGAAACGGACAACCTTAACGGCGTATGCTATTACGACATTGAAGGCGCGGGAGTTATAACCAGCGCGAAAGTACGTGCGGATATACAGCCGGGCGATGTTTTCAACGTGTACACAGCAGAGGAGCGCAAATACATTGTAACCTACGACGGTGCAAGCCTGGAAAGTAGTTTAAATAAAGATTTACCCGGTATAATTGAAACGAATAACAACATAGAGGCGGGAACGTTGAGCGCTTCAAGTTTTTACAAGCCGATCCTTGAAAATGTGGAGCTCTACGAAAAGAAAGCAAATGACAAACGATACATAACGAGAAACAACCCAAAAGGCGGTTATTATCATGTTATAGACACTTTGGATAATTGCCCGGTAGGATTCTTCCGAACAAAAGAAGAAGCCGAAAAAGAGGTGGAAATACTTAACGGGGCTACGGATGGTAACGGACGTTTAAAAAGTGTCGTATAATGTTCGGCGTTATGTTGCTGTTATTCGGTGCCGTGTTGTTCATCAGCGGCACCGATATAGAGAGATTAAGAGATTTTATAAATGATGGATCAGATAAATTGCAATAATATGAATATCGACACAATTACAATGCTTAAAAGGGAGTTACAGGGGTATTACGACAATGCAAGCAAAGGGGGAATAAACAGACGTAGAAATATGATACTGTTACGTTGGGACATTCGCAAATTAGAGAGGGTAAAACAATGAGAGCAAAAACACCTAAATAATCATTATCCGAGCACGGCTTGACCGTGGCAATTTGATTTGCTGCCGGGAACTAACAAACTAAAATTATAAATAGTATGGGAATTAAAAAGATTTTCGGGAGGCCGCTTAGTGAATTGGATGAAAGGTTATTTGCATGTGAAGAGGTTCATGTATCGCAAATAAAACAAGGTGATACCGTTTTTCATAGCGGGGTATCTCGCACGGTAGGCAAAAATTCTTTGAATTACGATAAGTTTATAGGATATACGTTGTTTGGCGATCCTTATTTGTTAGGACACAAACCAGTTATTAGGTTTTTAACATGCGAAGGCGGCAAGCTTGTTGGATTGGAAGGAAAAGAATTGAATAACTAAAATAAGGAGGGGATAATATGTATTTAGGTTTTGTACTTTGGGCAATCTTGCTAATTGTTATCTTATGGAATATTAGCCCGGCGCTGGTTATTACGTCGGCTTTGATAGGCATTGCTCTTGCGATAGGGAAAACAAAAGATAATAAATCAGGTGAATAATATGGAGACTTTAAAGAGTGTGTTTTTGAAGAAATACCCGCAATACGAGAAAGTTTTACGAGTATATGAAGAGGTTAATAAAGTAGAATGTACATTCGACAGCATAACAAAGCCGAGGTTATACAACTTTGTTCAGGCTCTTAATGAAAGAGTAGCCACCAATAGCGCTAAAACCTATTGCGCTATGCTTAAATCGGTTCTTAACCTGTATAATGATGTATATTCCTTCCCGAAAGGTTTCGAGGTTATATTGACCTTGAAAAAGGACGCTACGCAAAGTACATGGTTAACGGACGACGAGATAAAAACACTGTTGGCATATAACCCGATTAACGAGACGGAACGGGCTGTGAAAAACTGCTTTTTGCTCGGTTGCCTTACCGGCGCCAGGCATTCCGATTATGTGAACTTTACGGACGACAATATAGTAGATGGACGACTTATATATATTTCCCAGAAAACGAAAACAAAGGCCGAAATACCTGCGGCGCCTGCCGTGTTGCGTATCCTGAAGGAAAACCGGGAGTATAGTATCAATGAACGAAAGGTTTCGGATGTGACATTTAACGATACGATAAGAAGTATTTGCCGCCGGTGCGGGATAAATAAGCGGATAAAACTATATCAGGCGGGTGAATATATAACCGGTGAAAAGTGGGAGTTTATTTCCTCGCATTCCGCCCGGAAGTCTTGCGCAACCAACTTATATTTAAGAGGTGCGGATTTGTATTCTATTAGCCGGATGTTGGGGCACTCCAGCGTAACGATGACCGAAACGTATATATGTTGTGGGCTGCGTGAATTATCGGATAAAATAATGGGATATTTCAAAGGTTTTGAATAACATGTTTAAAAACATGCTTTATAAGACAAATCGCAGATTAATAAACAATAATTTTGCAAACAATAAAAAATAAGATTATGAAAACTTACGATGTACATTTCAACGACGCCAACGATTCTAACAACAAGGGTTTTAAGGAATCGTTCGAGTATTGTAAGGATTATATAGAATCCTATAACGGTACCGATGAATCTTACTTTGCCGATTATAAGGGCGGTGTTGTTTCAATTGTATGTAATGAGACTGGAGAAGAAGTCTATTCGGAAGAGGTAAAATAAAATATATCTCTATGGCACAAGAAAGTAAATACGCATACGACGAAGATAGTGTAAAGGCTATCGTTCATTGGGCTTTAACGGCTCAATTACCCACTCAAATAGAGTTGAGCGAATCGGAGAATATATTAGATGTTCAGAAGTACATACAAGCGAATATACACGATATAAACCAGCATTTTCCAGACCCGTTTACAATCCGGCGATTGACAGGCTGTATCGGTTAAAAGAGTTTATGGAAAAACAAGAATGATTTTATAACCCAGTGGGTTGTTTCGCTTGTTTTGGGTTGAATTTAACCCACTGGGTTGTTTGGGTTATAACTTGCTATCCATCTTTTCAAATTCTTCCTGTACGGACTTGTTCAATACTTTGGCGTATATCTGGGTTGTTTTTATATCTGTGTGTCCCAACATTTTAGCGAGATTTTCAATAGACACTCCCATATTTAAAGCCATTACCGCAAAACTATGCCTTGCCATATGGGAATGAAGGCTTAATTTGATTTTAGCAAGTTCTTGAACGATTTTCAGTCTTAAATTATATTGGTAATTGCTGATAGCCGGCAGTTTGAAATCATATTTTCGCAATATTTCCATTGCGGGTTTGAGAAGCATAAGAAAATACTCCTCTTGGGTTTTTACTCTTGCATCCCTTATAAAGAATTTCTTCTTTCTCTCTATAACCGTGCTGAAATCGAATTTAAACAGGTCTGCATACGACAATCCGGTAAAACATTGAAATATGAATAAGTCTCTCACTTTATCAATGCTTTCAGAAGCTATTTCTAAGCTCCGTATTTGATTTATTTGTTCTATAGTGAGGTATTTTATTCCTTCGCTTTTTCCCCTGTCGAATTTGAGCTTATTATAGGGGTTTTCTTTGATAAGCTCGTATTTTATCGATTCGTTTATGTATCTTTTTAGCCTTTTATGATAGCCGTGTATTGTCGTTTGCTTTGTGTACTTTTTATGCAAAAAGTCGTCATAGTACATTATGTTGGCCGTTGTTATATCAGAAAAATAAATGATTCTGCCAAACTCTTCCAGAGAGTTGATTAATGAAGCATGAGTGTTTAAAGTTCCCTTTCTTAAATCTGTTCTTTCGCTTACCCGGCGCTTTATGAAGTCTATGAAGCTTTCCTTTTGCTGGGAGTACTTAAGGAAATGTTCCAGTTTATCAAAGCTGAAAGTCTCTTTGTTTTTTATAAGATTATTGATGAACTCGTTTATGTTCTGCATCTGAGCATCAAGGCGCTCGTTTAAGTCTACCGACTGAACGGTATTTTTGACCTTTGTCTTATCATTCCATTGGTCGGAATACAATCTGACGCCTGTACTGATCCATTTCCTTTTCCGTTCGAACAATATTTCTATCTGAACGGTTCCTTTGGTTGTTTTGCTTGCCGTATGTTTCCGGTCAAAAACAAATCTTACTGTAGGGTACTTCATAATTTAAAGATTTGGTATCACACAAGGGTATCACATTTGCCGCAAATTTAATGAAATAGGATGAAATAGAATGAAACGTAATGAAATAAAAATAGCACTTTGTTTATCATTCTAAATCATTGATTATTACATAAAATGCTGATAATAAATAAAAAGGGACTACGTTGTCGTAATCCCTTTCTGGTGATCCGCTTGGGGCTCGAACCCAAGACCCCAACATTAAAAGTGTTGT